>JGI24710J26742_10000415_pt1 | contig 39323 bp, 30 predicted proteins | sample BioPla2DNA2_FD_26742 | JGI IMG/M metagenome (IMG submission 26742)
TGCCTTTACAGTCCTAGCGTGAAAGGCTTTCACATCCTTATCGAGGAGCCCGGCGATATTGGATATGGTGGTGGCGGAGTAATGATGACCGTACATCTTCTCGATGAGATCAGCGATTTCTCGCGTGGTAATACCCTTTTGATACAGCTGTATGATGGTTCGCTCCAGGTCTTCGGCTCGCTGTTTGTGAGGCGGAATTGTCTGTTGATGGAATTCTCCCAAACGGTCTCGGGGGATCTGAAGCTCTAAGGTGCCGTAGATGGTCTTGAGGCTGCGGGTGTAGTATCCGTTGCGAGAGTTTCCTGAGTTATAGCCAATAGGATCCCATTTTTTGTAGTCGAGAAAAGCAGTTCGCTCTGTCTCCAAAAGATGATTGATTGCCTTTTCCAAATGACTTCTGAAAAGTTCTGTGGGATCCATACCCGAAGATAAACAACGAATAAGTTCTGTGGTAAAATCATGCATGAGAGGGTCTCCTTCGTGTAGTGGTTTTGCCTTGTTAACAAAATTCTACAAGAGTTGATCCTCTTTTGCATCTTCTTTAGAGGCTCAGAGTTTACACAAGATATTTTATACTATGATTTTGAGCATTGCATCTTATAGGTTCGATGATACGATCATACTCTATGAGTTTTAAGCTTATTGGTGGAGCTTTGGTGGCAATCATCATCGGTGCTAGCAGTTTGTCATGGCTTTCCTTTTGAAAATTACGTAAATCTAAGGCGTAATCATAAACTTGATCATATGTAGATGCTTTATATTCTGTTTCTCCACATTTAAATTCCATAATAAATACAATATTTTGATGCAGAAACACAACATCAACACGTTTTCCCATTCTTGGGATTGTATATTCGAATATTACTCTTCCTTCTTGATATCTGGAAAGCTGATCTTTTAGTATACATATGATTTGCTCCCAAGCATCACTTTGCTGCATCCTTATCAAAGTAGAAGCATCATTTTTATGAAGAATACCTAAAATTTCATCATTGGAAGCCTTTAAAAAATCCGATATATTAGAAGAATAATAGGCTCTTAGACTACGCATTACTTCACCTCAGTTAATGCTATTAAGTCAATAGTTGTTGACTGACTATCTCTATCCTCACACCCCATACTTGAATGATAAAAAACGTGGTTCACTATTTTTTACCTTTTTGCGTTCTCGATCTTTTATATAAAATGTCCCCTTAGATTGACATAAGGGGACACAGCAAATATTATTTCATCTATTTTGCTATTTCGTCGTATACTGCCAGTGCTTTGGCGCCATAGGCAGTAGCAGGCCCTCCACCCATAAATAGCGCGACCTTCAGCACTTCTCCGATCTCTTCCCTGGTAGTCCCCAGTTCGTGGAGCGTCTTGACATGAGATAGAATACACCCATCACACTTAATAGCGATGGAGATGCCCAAAGCTATCATTTCCTTTGTTTTGGTATCAAGAGCCGCGGGCTCAAGCGCGACATCGTGAAGTTTCATGAAAGACTTCATTTCCTTTGGAATGAGGCCCGCCATAGCCTGAAATTCTTTGCCTTGTTTTTTGAGGGAATCCATATAGCTCATTCTTACTACCTCCTTGATTGAATCCGTCGTTATATTCTTGTTTATTATATAACAATCGGTCAGCCCGGTCAAATAGACGCCAAACAACAGACCGCTATGCTGCTTGAAAACGCAGAATCAATTTCGCCACATATTCTTAAGATGAGTCCAATCAACAACATCTCCACAATACTCCAATTCATGCATTTGCTTTTTTCTAATCGTTGACACTTTCAGTATTAAATGTGCACAGTATCCCCTCCAGAAAATCGGATATCTTCACACAGTAGGGGTCGGCTTTTTAATATTGAAACGCTTCTTCAATTGCCACGGCAACCGAAACAATCGCTCCTACCATGGGATTATTTCCCAACCTGCACCCATGTTATCGACCCAACGCATCCTACGAATATAATCAAGATAAAGGGCACATTGCCGGATGGGAAAGAACGGTTATGAATAGCGCTCTAAAATTGTTGCCATAAACTCATAACACAAATAAGAAAGGTCATAAATAATAAAACAATCCTCTTACGGTAAAATTAAAAGTACCGGAGGAGGATTGTTATACCCACAATATATTTTTATTTGCGGTTTTAGTTATGGTTTGTTTTTTATTATTTTAATTCGATTCCAAGTGTGTTGCAGGCATCTCTTAATTCATCATAATCCGAGTCTTCAGCTTCAACAAACATGGATTCGGCATACTTTTCATTTTCTTTCGAAACCAAAATTGCCTCCATCAGATCATCGGATTTTTCGACTATTGCAGCTTTAATGCCCTCAACAAAGGACGCATCTAAGTGACTGCCGCCAACTAATAAGTCATTCGGCAGAGCATTGCCTTGATAAATAATATTAAACATAGTCAGTTCTTTAGCTCTAAGTTTCTGATAGTTGAGAAGCGTCGTAGGAAGTAAATCTATTTCTTTAGCCAAAAAAGCTTCTTCATTGGAGCTGCCTATCTCCTGTACTATCACATCTTTTTCGATATCTAAACCTGCATCAACCAATGCTTTAAGCGGCATCAGATGTCCGGAAGTGGATCCGACATTTCTCGTGCCGATTATGTGTTCCGGTTTAATATCGGCAATCGTCTTTATTCCGGAATCGACATGTGAAATAATAATAGGAATGTAACCCGGACGGGTTAAAGCTGCGATAGGATAAACGCAATGATCGGAATTTTTAAGCATTACATAATCGGCGCCGCCTGCAAGTATTAAATCGACTTCTTTGGATTCCAATGCGGAAATTGCGGAAGCGTTATCGGTTAAAGCATAGAATTCAATCGGCAATCCGATTACTTTTTCCAATGCATCTTTGAATGCTCCAAACTCATTGTGCAATTGCTCCACACCTTCAATACCTGTAACCGCCAATTTGAGACTTTCCAGTTTGTCTCCCTTGGTCTTGTCGTTTGAAAACGAACCGCATGCAACCAAAGCAAGTGTCAGTACGAGTAACAATAAAACTTTTATTTTTTTCTTCATTTTTCCCTCCTTACACTAATTACCTTTTTTCTTAGTAGCCTCCAGGTAATCCATCAGGTAGTTGAAGAACATATTGGCGCTTATGCGATTTAATCCGCCCTTAGCCGCCGCTATCTCGTCATAAGTTGTCACATCGTCTTTTCTGATGTTCTTTCCNCTTATAACCACCGGCACAGGGTCACCGCTGTGCTCTCTGCGTTCGCAAGGTGTGCTGTGGTCCGATCCGAGAGCGACGATGATATTATCTTCCATACTTTCAATGCCCTTAATTACATGGGAGAGCATGTCATCGAATATTTCCACCGCTTTGACTTTCCCTTCAGGATCGTTGTCATGGCCCATAAGGTCCGTGGATTTAAAATGGAGAACCACGAAGTCGTTTTCCTTCAGCGCTTCGACCGCCGTCTTAGCCTTTAAAACGATATCCGTGTCCATGTTGCCCGTAAATCGACTATCGGTAAGAGGCTTGATTCCCGCCAGCCTCGCGACGCCTAGAACAGTGCTCTCGGCGGCCACGCAAGCCGCTTTGATTTTTAAATCGTCTGCGGTTTTCCTGAGATTCGGCATTATGCCCGCTCCGCGGGTCAGGATGAAGTTCGCAGGCATTTCACCCCTAGCTTCTCTTTCCTTATTTACGAGGTGCCCGAGCAAAATTTCATTTGCGTTCAGCAAAAATTGATTCAGAATTCGGGCCGTCTTTTCAGCAGCGGGATTCGCATCCTTCGCTTTCGCTTCTTTATACTTCACGCCCTCTATTTTCGGGTCGGTATCGCTGATCTCCTGACTCAATCCGGGGCCTCTCAATATGAGCACCGCCCTGTGTTCGGTCGCCTCCTTAAAGATGACCGTCACATCTTCTATCTGCATACCGTTTAAAGCAGCCGCCAGTTCGACGGTCTTATTCCTGATCCTTCCGGCCCTTCTGTCAACTACGGAGAATTCCGCGTCAACAGTCGCAAAGTTCGCGCGAAAGGCAACGTCTCCGGCCTGAAGCTCCAGCCCTTCGCCGAATGCCTCTATAGGTCCTCTGCCGGGGTAGTCGGAGTATTCGTAACCGAAGAGCAACATGTGCCCTAAGTCGGTGCCGACAGGTGTCCCCATTTTATATAGATCCATTATGCCCGATGAACCGTTTGAGGCAATAGCATCGAGAGTCGGTTTTTTTGCGTATTCCAGAGGAGTCTTGCCGCCAAGGCACTCCACAGGTCTGTCACCTAAACCGTCGGCTATAGCCAATAATATTTTGTTTTTTTTCATATGTCTCCTACACTATACAACTATTATACGATCACATTCAGCCAAGTGAAATATATTAAGCTTATAGCAACTACGCCGGCAAAGCAAGAAACAAGACCGAAGATGAGTTCATCCTTCACATCAAAGTAACCTGTACCGAAGTAGAGTGTGTTGACCTTTGAGTGCGGCGGAAGTGTGATAGTATAAGCGATACCGAATGAACAGGCAAGCGCCAATTTGACAGGGTCCATACCGAGGCCCGTCGCGATATTGAGCACCGCAGGTATCATGATGGTCGTTCTGACGGTCTTTGAAGTGAATATCAGGTGGCTGAATACGGAGATGAATATGAGTACAACCGCAATAACCGCGTGGCTCATGTCGTTGAGACCTATGGCGCTGATGAGCTTTTCTATCAAGAATGTGGCTCCGCCCGTGTCATTAAGCGCGTTACCCGCTGCATATGCACCCGCCGAGAACAGCATGAGATCCCATTTGATATTCGCATCTTTCCAATCCAATACGCCTATACCCGGCATGAAGCAGAGCAACATCGCGATAACGGCCGTTTGTTCTGTCGAAATCTTGAATCCGAACATCTGCTCATGATAGTTACCTGTAGCCCACAGAAACAGTGTCAGGAGGAAAATAAACGTTGCACGTTTTTCTTCACCCGACATCTTGCCCAGTTTATCGAGTTCAGCTTGCAGGATATCTCTTATCTTATTAGAACCGTCAGTTTCTATTTCGCCTTCAAAATTATACATCTTGAGTCCGATGAAAAATGCAAGTACGATTGTGATCAAAGCTTGTGGAACGGAACCCATAAGCCACTCAATATAGCCTAAGTTGCTACCTGCGTGCTGGTTGATAAAACCGATTGCCAAAACCTGAGCCGAAGTGGCGGTCATTATCATTGATGTCGCAAATGCGTTGTTCTGAACTCCCTGGAGCATCATCAACTTACCGAACTTGCTCTCTCCGGGAACGGCCTTGTAAACTTCCAGAAGAACCAGCGCTATCGGAACGATCAGCGAAGCTCTCGCTGTGGTCGAAGGAACGAAGAACGCAAGGATGATGTTGACGAGAACCAAAACCGCAAGAGTCTGTTTCGGAGTATTTCCGAACTTCGTCACGAGTGTCAGTGCGATGCGGTTTCCGAGATTGGATTTTGACATAGCCGAGGTAAGCACGAACGCAGAAACCATGAGCCAGATGATGTCATAGCCGAGCGTGCCGAAAGCGTCTTTCTGCTTCTCCACTATCCCCAGTAGCGGAAGCAGCAGAACAACCATGATAGATGTCAGATAAATTGGTATGGGTCTGGAAACCCAGAGAATGAGCGCTGCCGTGAAGAGAGCAATTGCCTTTTGTCCGATAGGATCAAGACCGGGTAATGTGGGCATAAAATATATTCCCAAAAATACGACGACCGCTAAAACGGCTCCTATTTTCCCGCCCATGCTTACGGACGATTTTCCTTTCGCCATACGATTCCTCCTCATATAATTTGACGCTTGTTAAAAAACTTGTTATACATATGATATCAACGAAACATGTATAACACAATTCTATTGTATTCTTGTTATGATAACTTTATGTTATACTTTATCTGAGCTTAATATAGGATTTTGCTTTTGGGTGTCTCTAAAAGGAGATAGCGATGGATATACAAAAAATTAATTCCTTTCTGACTCTTGCAAGAACCGCGAGTTTTTCCAGGGCTGCCGAAGAACTGTACATATCTCAGCCGGCCTTGTCAAAGCAGATTAAAGCTCTTGAAAATATCATGCAGGTTCCGCTTTTTCACCGCGGAAAAAAGCAGACGAGCCTCACTCTACAAGGCGAGTATTTTCTGCCGTATGCGGAGAGCATTATGGCAAGCTACTATAACTCGAAAGAACTTATAAGACAAATCGAAAACCTGGAAAAAGGCAGACTTACCTTCGGAGCCACAAATTTCAACGGCATATACCTGGTGCCGGAAACTCTGGCGGAATTCAAAAAAAGATATAAAAATATAGGCATAGATCTCACTATCAATTCTTCAAAAAATATCCTGCATATGCTGGAAAGACAACAACTTGAATTCATAATATTGTCCGATTACATCGATATCGATCCACAAAAATACATCTCGGTAAATTGGCTGGACGACGAGCTTCATGTTATTGTGGGAAGGAACTCTCCACTCTTCAAGAAAAAAAGCGTGAGTACAGATGACTTGAAAAATAAGCTATTTATAACCAAAGACCAGCACTCGTCCATCTATAGATTTATAACGGGTAAATTGGATTTCTCATTTGAAAACATGCTGTTTATCTCGAGCCAAGAGGCGATAAAATATGCCGTCATACACGGTCTGGGCTTCAGCATCATGTCCAGACGCGCCACCCGACACGAAGAAAAAATAGGGCTCTTAAAGTCTCTGCCCTTAAAAGGAATTACTTTTCAAAGGGGTATAAACATAGTTTATGAAAGAAACAAGTACCTCACGCCGGCCACACTGGCGTATTTTGAACTGCTGAAGGAAATGAGAGTCAGATGAAATCACATTTTAAATCTATTACCGGCATGTACAGGCAAAATCTTATAAGTGCGTAAAAAACCGTCCATGTTATCGGGAGAGGCCCAAAAAGAACCCGATTCATATTCCTGAATCGGATTGAAAAAAGGGGCTGAGAGGATAGGTAACTATTATCAATTCTATATTATAAATTGCGGATTTATTAACAGACGAACTTGCCATCTCATTATAAATCATTACCTCGCATATCTGTGGGGCATATCCGAACTTTTTGCTCTATTTACTTCACGGTGCAATATTTTTTTTCCAAAACGTTCTTTCCGCTGCTACCAACGATCGATGATGATTGTGTCACAACCGGCCCCCATCATGGCGAGAGCAATTCAATGAGGCTGTGGTATCCGAGTCGGTCATTGATCACTTAGTTCATAACGCGCATGAGATTACTTAGTAAATGAAGTCAACATGAGGGGGAAAAAAGGGGCCTCGTTTTAAAAAGATAATCGTATTTTTGTCTTAGTGGCTCAAACCTATCCACTGGCTCTATATCAGTGCGATATCCACGAATTAAGCCCTTTTTGTCGATGAAGATCTATGATATATTGAATTGAATATGTACAAACAAAATTACTCATAGTATTCGAAGGAGGAAATGTTGAACAAAGGTAGTGGAGGAAATGTCGGAGCTAAACTGTTAGTCATGCTACTAGTCTTAACTTTAATGGTTCCATCCATGACAAGTTTTGCAGAAATAAAGACAGTGGAAGAAACTGCGGATGAAGAAGTGTCAGTAGATATAACCCGGGAAGAAGCTTCAGAAGAGCCCACAGAGTCCGAACCTTTAGAAGAGGAAGATGGCCCGGAGACCGTTCCTACAGCATCAGGTACACATGGAACCGCTTCTTGGGATATCATAGATGGTGTTTTGACCATTCATGCGGGGCAATTGCCTGACTCCGGGGTACCCCCATGGAAAGCATATGCCAGTGAGATCACTTCTGTCATGGTAGAAGAAGGCGTTATAGCCGGCACTAGCACAAGTGGACTATTTTCAAGCTTAAACAAAGCAACCACTATGGATGTTTCTAATCTGGATACGTCGGCAACTAAAAACATGACCCAAATGTTTTTATATAATTCAAGCTTAGAGACACTTAATGCAACAAATCTAGTTACTTCTAATGTAACGACCTTACATATGATGTTTGATTGTTGTTATCATCTTTCTGAAATTCAAGGTCTTGAAACCTGGGATACTTCCGGTGTAACAATAATGAGTAATGCTTTTAGAGATACTCACAGTCTACGCAATCTAAGTGGTATTGCCAAATGGGATACCCGTTCGCTAACAGACTTGAATTCCACTTTCTATAGAGCCGGTGTGCAATCACTGGATCTTAGTGCTTGGAATGTAGAGAAGCTTAAAAATCTCCATTATACATTTGCTCGGTCTCAGTTAAGGACTCTAAATATAAGCGGTTGGAATATAAAGGATCCTACGTTTTTATCTTATACTTTTGAAAGAACTTCTTACCTAGAAGCATTAGATCTTGAAGGTTGGGATTTTAGAAATATCCCAACAGGTTATCCAAGACAAAGTACATTTGAGTCAGCCAACTCTATCAAAGAACTCAGGTTAGGTAAGCATTTCTTTTTTCATGAGAATGATTCATATAAACCTTATATTCAACCAACTGACATTTACACCGGAAAGTTACAAGCAGTAGGTGATGGCACACCGGAAAAACCGACAGGAGCTGTTTTAACAATCGAAGAATTAAGAGCACTTTATCCTGAAGGGGGTGTCAATCCGGTTGAAACCTATGTGTGGGAAAAAATAAAAAAACCAGCGCAGGTTCCAGTTGAAGCAGAGACCACCTTTGATGAGGAGGTTCCCGAAACAAATGATTTCCAATTTGTCCTAAAAGACCGTGATGACAATGTCATTGAGCAGGTAACCAACGATGGTAAATCGGTTCTATTTCAAGCGCTAAGCTTTAATACAGAGGATACTTTTACCCTTACTTTAAGTCAAGTTGCCGGAGATAATCCGGATATTATCTATGATGATAGTGTATATGAACTTCAGATAACAGTTACATTAGATGGAGACTATCAAGCTTCGGTCGAAGTTTATGTTGATGATGAAAAAGTGGAAGGCTTACCTATATTTAAGAATTTCTCAAAGGTAGATTCGGAACCTGAGACGCCCACAGAACCTGAGGAACCTNAGATACCAACAGAATCTGAAATCAATTATTATTTAGTCATTCAAAAAAGACTTTTTGATGAAGCCGGACAACCAATCTATGAAAAACCCGGGAATAACTTTGTTATTGATCTATTTGGTCCAAGTTTCCCGAATGGTAAAAGGATGAGTATTTTCACTTATCAAGATGTCGTTGTTGAAGGAATCTTACCGGGAAATTATCGAGTAGAAGTTGTTGATCCGGGCAGGTATATTGTCGAAGTTAAGGATGTTAACTTAAGTTCCGACAACCCACATTCAACGATTACTGTAACAGGTCGTTTGCCTAATCCTGAAAAGAACATTCTTCCAAGGACAGGTGGTGGNGCTAATATGGTAGTTTTCTTTATAGGATTACTGTTGATTATAGTGGGAATTCTGTTCATTGTAAGAAAACCTTCACATAGTCAATGTTAAACAAGAAACCTTAACAGATCACCCTCTTTACCGGGCACGTAAAGCGTCTGATAAAGAGGGTGTTTTGCCTCTCCAATAATAGTGTCGATAAGCTTAGAATAACACAACACGTCTTAGTGGTGTTCTGACTCTTAAAGAGTTGGGGCACTATCTTACATGAGCCGGAAGGTATTTACACCAATTATTGGACTTGACTTACAAGAATATAAAGATTTGAAACTTTCATAATATGCTTAGTTAAGACATCGTCTTGTATCCCTCCATAGGTTGCCTTGCTTTCGACAGCGGTCAAATCCAGCTCATCCATCTCTAATTAACTTTTATATGCTTGTCGACATCTGTTTTGGACAAAAGAACACACGACTCCACATGGGTAGTATGAGGAAAAAAGTCAAACGGCTGCATGGCATGCAATTGATATCCGGCTTCTACAAAGTCTTTGAGATCCCTGGCAAGGGTCGATGGCTTGCAGGACATATAGAAGATCTGTTCCGGAGCGGCTTGTATGATGGAGTTTCTCAAGCTCTCCTCGAGTCCTTTTCTCGGAGGGTCGACAATGACAAGATCGGGCCGTTTACCTTTGTCGATCAGCTTCTGCATTTCCACTTCACTTTTTCCCTTTATGAACTGAATATCAAGGTCATTATATCGAGCGGAATGCATGCCGTCTTTGATCGATGAGGGGGTGATCTCAATGCAGTATATCTCTCTCGTGTTTTTCGAAAGGATGCTCCCAAGCACGCCCGCCCCACCATAAAGATCAAAGATGCAGGCGTTTTCATTTATCTTTATATGCTTGCGCATCCACTGAGCAACCTTGCGGAGCTGTTCTGTATTTATCTGAAAAAAGGAGGGAGCGGAAATAAAAAAGCTGAGCTCTTCCAACCGAAACTTCACTTTCCCACTGCCTTGAAGAATATGTTCATTCTGCCCGAGAAGAACATTTCCTTTTCCGGTGTGTATGTTTTCAACGACGCTCAGCTCCGGGAACTCGTTTAAAATAAGCTCCGGATCTATCTCGTCTTTTCTCGCAAAAGAAAGAAGAAGATCGTCTTCGCCTCTCCGTACAACGAGGCTTCGTAGCCCTCCTTCATGCATCACTTCATCGTATGTGCTATATCGGCTCAAAAGAGAGCGAAAACGCCGCAGCACATCATTCATCTTTTCCTCTTGCAAAAGACAGTGCTCGATCTCCAAGATGTCATGACTTCGCTTTTTATAGATGCCTATTTTGCCTTTTTGAATGGGAAAACTCATCTTGTTTCGATAGGCATAGGGCGAGCCCATCCCCACTGTCGGTTTCACTTCTGTTTTTATGCCGCCGATGCGCTCGAGTGCGTCACTTACTTGCTTCTGCTTCCATCGGAGCTGGAAATCATAGTCTATCTCCATCATGGCGCATCCTCCGCACTTAGGTGCATAGGGACAAGGAGACTCCACTCGAAATTCGGAAGGAGTGATGATTCTCTCACACCTTCCGACATCGTACTTCTTCTTTTTTTCAATAATGTGCACGTCTACAATATCTCCTGGGAAAGCACCATCGACAAAAACAGTCTTGCCTTCATGGTTGGCAACTCCTTCCCCTGTGCCAGTCAGATCATGAATCTTGAGCGTCAGCAAGTCTACAGGCCTCCATATATTCGAAGTATTTTTGAGCTTCTTCAGGCTTCATTCGCTTCAGATTGATCATCTCAAGCTTTCCATTTGTTATCGCATGCTCGGTCGAGCCCCTTGCAAGCAATTCCCCCGTCTCTTTCTCATGCACTTCGTAATCATAAATAATTCTCACTCCGGTAAATCTCTTAATCCGCACAGACACACTGACCACACGACCGTATCTAGCCGGACGAATGTATTCACAGTCGACCCTTCGAACCGGATATAACACATCTCCTTCTGAAATATCTTCTGCACGAAATCCCATATGCTCAAAGAGCATACCTCGGGCATATTCAAACCAGATGAAGTAATTCGAGTGATAAATCACTCCCATTTGATCGGTCTCCGCATATCGGGGAAATATATCAGCTGAAAAAATTGGCATTTTCGTCTATCCACCTTTCTATTTCATCACGAGTCGCCTTGAATCCACCTCTGACAACTTCAGGCTTTCCTCCCCCTCTGCCGTCAAGAGATTGATTCATCGCTGCGGCGATCTCTCTTGCATCTTTTGTCTGTGTCGTCAAAATATAGCTATAGCCGCTCTCATCGTCTCCGCTCAACAAAAGAAAAATTTCTTTTTCTTTCGCCAAAATAGCACTTAATTTTGCCAAATCTCTTCCCTGGAGATGCTCTTCAAAGTGAATCCACTCTTCTGTCGAAGACAAGTCATCCAGCCGAAGATTGAGTATTTCCCTCTCCAATGAGACCATGCGCCTCACTTCCTCTTGTCTGAGAAGCTGCTGATGAGCAAATGCTTTAGTAAGCTCTCTTGAGGGAGCGCTAAGTCCCGCCGAAAGCTCCCGGCTTTGATTGTTGAGAGCGCGATAATCCCGAAGTGCCCTCTCCCCACAGAGCACATTCAAGCGCGTGCCGCCGCGGTGGTGCATATCTTCGATGATCTTGATGATTCCCACCTGAGCCGTCGAATTGACATGCGTGCCGCAACAAGCGCAGACATCGACCCCCTGTACATCGACGATTCGAACTTCTCCTTCGAGCTTCCTCTTGCTGCGATACTCCAGTTGTTCGATGACGTCTTTTTCCGGCACAAATACCTCTACAGAACGATTGTCGATCACAAGTCTATTGGCTTCGTCTTCCAACTCTTCAAGCTGCTCTGCGCTAAAAACGCCGTCATAATCGACTCGCATAAACTCTTCATTGATTTCAAAGCCGACATTTTTATATCCCAAACGGTTTTCAACAACTCCGGAAAGAATATGCTCGCCTGTGTGCTGCTGCATAAAGTCAAAGCGTCGATCCCAATCGATCTGCGCAAGCGCTTTCCGGCCGGACGCAAAAGAATGAGCTTTCTCTAAGATGTGGTAAATCACACCGTCTTCTTCGACCACATCGATGACCCGGACTCCATCCAGCGTTCCGGTGTCGGAAAGCTGACCTCCCCCCAAGGGATAAAAAATGGTCTCCTGTAAAATAAGCGCCGGCTTTTCATTGTAGTCAGTGACCGCCTGCACCACACATTCGCATTCTTTCAGATAACTGTCTATCTCATAGAGTTTTACGGTTTTCATCTGTTGAGCATCTCCTTCAGTGATAAATTTATTGCTTATACCTTACATTTTATCGTATCACACAATATCCTGTCTCTTTGTATAAAAACAGCATTTTTCACTTTCTGCAAAATGAACAATCATCCGAAGTGCGAGAGAAAAGATTTGTAGATGTCGACAAGATCATTATCTATGTAACCGAGCGCCTGTTTTTTGATATCTTCCGGAATTCCGAAATACACCCCTGCAATCCCCCCTGTAATCGCCGCTATCGTATCTGTGTCGCCTCCGATTGAAACGGCTGTTCGGATGGCGTCTTCATACGACGTCGACTCAAAGAAGCATTGCAGAGCCTGCGGCACCGTCCCCTGAGAAGATGCGTCAAATCGATATGTCGGACGGATCTCATCAACCGTAAAATCCAAAGCATAGAACTCTTCCATCCGTTTTTTAATCTTCTCCATCGGCAAACCGCTTTTTGCCAAAAAAACTGCCAGCGCCGTTGCCCTCGCTCCTTTCATCCCTTCAGGATGATCATGAGATACAGAGGTGACGGCATCAGATAGCGCAAATACTTCTTCTTCAGAATGCGCAAACAAACCGACAGGAGAGATGCGCATGGCCGCTCCGTTTCCGTAACTGTAATAAGGCTTCGGGTCATCTGAGAAAATCCATTCAATGAACCCGGCGCCATAGCCGCAATGGCGATACTTCCTGCCGATCATCTGCATACAGTGAACCGCATTCTGTTTTAGCAGAAGAAAATACTCATCATTAAGAAGAGTGATCCCCCTCTCTTTTGCTGCCTTATCTGTATTCATGAGAGCTTTTGCAACCGCAAATGTCATAATTGAATCGTCTGTCACGCGGCAATCATCAGTAAAAAATTCAAACTCTTTGCTTTTGTGATTAAAAGCTTCAAACCTCGAGCCTATAATGTCGCCTATAATTGCTCCCAACATACAGCGCTCCCCTTTTTCTTTTATCATACTTATTTATATCCGTTTTCAGGCAGAAGTGTCCTCAAAAACAAAAAAACAGGGAAGAAACGATCTTCCCTGCTTCAAAATACGATTTACGACTATTTCATGCCTCTTGCGACCATCTCCTCGACGGCAAAGGTGGCCACATCATCGGCATACTGGCCGGGGCCGAAACCTGCGTCATAGCCGAGTTCTTTGGCGAGTTCATGGCTGATCCTAGGCCCGCCGGCAACCAAGATGACTTTATCTCTTAAGTTTTCAGCTTCCATGAGCTCGACCAGTTCGCTCAAATTTTGGATATGGATATCCTTTTGGGTAACTGTCTGAGAGACGAGCAGAATATCAGCTTTTAGCTCTACCGCTTTGGCGATGAATTCTTCATTGCTCACCTGGCTTCCGAGATTGTAAGCATCAAACATCTCATAGCGCTCTAAACCGAAGTGACCGGCATACCCTTTCATGTTCATGATCGCATCAATGCCGACGGTATGAGCGTCCGTGCCGGTGCTTGCGCCAATGACAACAAGCTTTCTACCAAAGTTTTCACGAATGAAAGCATCCGTCTCATCCATCGTCATCGTTTCGATCTCTACCGCATCGACTTGAACTTCTTCATAGTTGACACTATGGGTGAGTTTTCCATATACGACAAAGAAGGTGAATTCATCATCAAGAGTCTTTCGTTCTGCAACCAGAGGCTCGACAAGGCCCATCTTTCTAGCAAGAACACGAGCCGCTTCTGCCGCTCTTTCCTCGTTTTTGACCGGAAGAGTAAAACTCATCTGCACTTTCCCGTCATTCATCGTATCCCCATAGGGTCGGACGGCTTTCAGATCCAGTTTCGTATCAAATTTCTTTTCTTCCATGCTGTATGCGCCACTGCTCATTGAACACCTCCTGTGGGATGAAGAAGGGCGATAAAGGGATTGAAGTAATCCTTCTGCTTTTCATAGACGCCGGCAAGTCCCTTCCCTCCGTCCTGCGGACGCTTGATATTGGCAAACGTTCCCAATTCGAGCGATCGGAACAAACCTTGCGTATTCATTACCTCAAGCAATTCTGTGGCTTTGTCGAGGACAAAGGAGGCGCGTTGCTGAATGATGCCGTCTTTCTTGAATTCAATTTCAGAGCCGAGATCGGCCATAGCGGTGAAAATGTATTCCGCATTTTCGATGGCAAGAGCGCGATCACTCATAAAGGGGGTGTGAATCGCCTCTGTCATCATTCCAAGCAAGCAAAGTTTTTGGTTGGTTATGACTGTTACCGCATTGAAGAGCGCATCCTGAATATGGCCCTTAAAGATATTGCCGGTCATGAATTTCGTAGGCGGCATATATTTAAGAGGCTCCCTGGGGAAGATCTCGCGAGCCATCTGTGCCTGAGCCAATTCATAGACGAACGAATTCTTCAGATCAGGATCGATTTCATACGCATGACCCAGCCCGATCTGCTCAGGCGGCAGTCCCGCAATAATTGCAAACTGCTCATTGATGAACTGACTGGCAAGGACCGTGTGGGCCTCCTCAAAGGCATCGGCTGTGGTGAGATAGTTGTCTTCTCCGGTGTTGATGATGACGCCGGCAAAGCCGTTGATCATGCGGGAGAAATACTGGTCAACGAGCGTTCTTTTCATGTTGATGTCGCGGAATAAAATTCCGTACAGAGCGTCATTGAGCATGACATCCAAGCGCTCGATGGCGCCCATAGCCGCTATTTCAGGCATGCACAGCCCACTGCAGTAGTTGCACAGACGGATATAGCGTCCTAATTCTTCTCCCACCTCGTCCAGCGCTTGCCGCATAAGTCGGAAGTTCTCCTGCGTTGCCATCGTTCCGCCGAAACCTTCTGTCGTAGGACCGTATGGCACGTAGTCAAGAAGACTCTGTCCGGTCGTACGGATGACGGCGATGATGTCAGCGCCCTGTTTCGCCGCCGCTTTTGCCTGCGTGATATCTTCATAGATATTTCCGGTTGCGACGATGACGTAGATATAAGGGGTTGTCTTATCGCCAAAACGGGCGAGATAATCTTCTCGAGTCTGACGATTCTTTCTGATTCTCTCAACCATGGCAGCGGCCAGTTCGCCGATGACTTCCTTGATTTTAAAATCATCTGCTTGAGGCAACTTTACAAGATCAAGTTCTCCCCGGCCGACAGCCTCTGCAACCTCCTGAGGAGACTTGCCTGTTTGAATCATGGCATTGCCAATGAAGTGGGCCACCCCTATTCCGACGGCTTCTTGTTCATTGAGATGGTCGACAACGACATTTGGCAGCGGAACTTCAAGGTCATTGACGCCGTCAATACCCAACAGCCTGCAGATGGTGCGCTCGACGGCTACCGTCGTATGCATATCTACAAAACGCTGCGTATCCTCAGCGATTCCCCAGGCCAGATCTCTGGCTCGCTGCACTTTTTGCGGGTCCAAATGTAATTTGCTCAAGCTTCCCTCCCTATAATAGCTCTTTAATTTCTTCGATCAGTGTGGGATCAAGTCCCAAGAGCTCGCTGATTCGCAGCGCATCTCTGGGAACATCTTCTCCCGCTTCCACCTCTTCAAGGCGGAAGTTCATACTCTTTCGGATTCGACTGAGGGATGCCTCCCTGTCCACTTCAATCTCCGAAGCTAACGCGTCAAAATCCACATCTTTCAGCCCTCGAACCTGGAAATGCGTCATCCCCTCTTCTACCAAGCTCTCAAAATGCGTCGAGACGACAAGGAGATGGTCGCTTCCGACAAAGCGTCGAACAAGACCTAAAAGGATGGCCCTTCCCTCTCTCGGGTTCGTCCCCCTGAGCGGTTCGTCAAGGAGGATCATGCCGCGCTGATGTTGCGCCTTCCTATAGACGTCGGAGAGTTTGAGAATCTCCGCACCGAAGCTCGAAAGTCCGGCGCTGAGGTCTTCAAGATCATCTCCCAAGTAAAAGAAAAAGTCAAACAATGAAATAGTAGCAGCTTCTGCAAACGGGAACATCCCCATATGGACTAACATCACATTTAAGAGCATCGTCTTCAGCGAGACACTCTTTCCGCCCATATTCGCTCCGGTGACAATGGAGGTTCCTGTGGACACCTTGATGCTCATTCTCTGGAAGTTTTCTCCCTTTTTACTGAGGATATCACTGAGAAGCGGATTGATGGCCTCTTTTAACTCAATCCCTCCATCTTCTCTGACTTGAGGCATGCATCCCCCGTATTCTTTGGCAAGAATCGCTTTGGCAATGCGATGGTCAAGTCTGCCCAGCGCATCCATATTGTGGAAAATCACATCTGCATGCATTTGCACAAGCGATGAAAGTTCAATGCGAATCTCACGCTCTTCTTTGTCCTGGGCGATAAGAAGGCCACCTCGCTCCCTGAGGAGCTCTTCCTTCTCTTGCTCATCTTTTTCACGAGCAATTCTCACCTCTATTTCACGCTGATGCTTTCTTAAAAGCGTCAGTCTCTTCGAATAGGCGTCATAAACATAGAATGTCATTCTGCCTGTTTTTTCCGGATCGAGGCGTTCTCGAATTTCATCGAGAGGAAGCAACCCGCTTTCCAGCGGCGTATCAAGAAGAGGATATTTTTCGATCAGCTGATAAATGACATCGCAGAAAATTTTCAACTCAAAGAACTCCAAGTCCTCTAAGATTCCACCTTTTTTTGCTCGTTGAACGGATCTTCGAATATCCTTTACACGGCAAAACTCATACTGCAAGTTGTGAATCGCCGAAGGATGTCTCTGAAGCGATTGACTGAGCTCTTCAACGGCTGACAGTTCCTCTAAAAGCTCCTCTCTTTGACTCGGACGATACTGCTTTCGCAAAGCTTTGCGCTGCGTCCCATAGGGAGTCATGGTATTCAGTTGTTCGAAGACAAACTCGCCTCCGATGTCTCTCCACTCTTTCTGAGAGATATCCATTACATCCTCCCGACATCAAAGACCGGCACCGATATCGCCTTCTGCATTTCCTGAAGAAAGACTTCTGCCTCAAAATCGATTCCGCGTGGTGAAAAGGGGTTGATGCAGACCGCTCTGAGTTCCATCGGCTGAAGCACTTCAAGAGTCACACCCCGACGCTTCAAAAGATTGAGATAGCCCGTAGAGACGAAGAGACGGGTGGCATCTTCTATGATGACCTGTTTCCCTTTGAGAGATACTTTCTGCAAAAGACTCTTGAAGAAACTCTCCGTCACAACTCCCCGAAGGAAAAGCGCTTCGCTTTCTTTGGTAAATTTTTCCGCAATGTCGTCTGCCATCGTGAAGGCGAGATCTCCCTCCACTTCTTCCGGCCTTCCCTCTTTAAAAATAACGGCTTTTGCGTAAGTTTGTGAAAATGTTTTTTGATACTCTTCAGGCGCAACCGGAAGCATAAACTGCTCAACCATCGCCGCTGTCTGTCTCACGACATTTTTCATGGAAGGATTGAGGCTTGCCCCTGTGCATAAAATAGCACCTTCCGTCAAAAAATGCCCTGCGGTCGATTTTCTCGACACAGCTCCGTCGACAATGTAAAAACAGCCCGGATCGACGGCAAGAAACTCTTCTTTTATGCTCCTGACACCTTCCACGCTTGACGGCCCCGCAATCTCTACAAATCCGTCGCTAAGCGCTCGAAAAATGATGACCGATCCAAGAGCTGTGCGAACATCGGTCGATGCTAAAATCTCCTTCGTCAACCGGCATCGAGACAGAAATGAGGAAGCTGTCGCAACAAGAGTTCCCTTCTCGACGTAGATTCGAGGTTTTTTTGTCGAAGTAACGATGTCCTTTTCTTCTCCGTCTCTTCCGATAGAAGTGATAGCCAGAGGGCGGGGAAGATCCCCGCCCCGTCTGGCTTCTTCAAGAATTCGGTTGAGGACGGTCGTTTTTCCGGCATTTTTTTCCATGCCGATAATGGCTAGTGAGTTCAGTCCCTGAAGTTGATCACTCAACATGTCTTTTCTTGCGTGCAAGATTCTGAGGCTCCAGCGCCATCTGCTTGCCTTCAAGAAGACCCGCTACACCTTCCATCTCCATTTCCTTTTTGCCTGTGCAATAATCGCAGTGGCAATCGGGAACATAGTTATCAGGCTCGGTGTACGTAGTGATGACCCCTTCATAGTTTCTGAGGATGACGCGGTTATGCGACTGACTGACGACATACTGAGGCATGACAGGCGTCTTTCCTCCACCACCCGGGGCATCGACGACGAAAGTCGGAATGCAGTAACCGGAGGTGTGTCCTCTAAGCCCTTCAATGATCTCAATGCCCTTTGAAACGCTTGTGCGGAAGTGTTCGAGACCGAAGCTGAGGTCGCATTGATAGATATAGTAAGGTTTGACGCGAATGGCCGCCAGCCCCTGTACGAGTTCGCGCTGAATATAGACACAGTCATTTACGCCGCGCAGAAGCACACTCTGGTTTCCGAGAGGAATTCCCGCATTTGCCATGCGCTCGCAAGCTTCCTTGCTTTCTTTTGTAATTTCGCGAGGATGATTGAAGTGCGTATTGAGATAAATCGGATGATATTTCTTAAGCATGTCGCAGAGTTCCTGTGTGATGCGTTGAGGCATGACAACCGGAGCTCTGGAGCCGATTCGGATGATCTCCACATGTTCAATGGCGCGAAGGCGGCTGATGATGTCTTCGAGTCGATCGTCACTCATAAGGAGGGCATCTCCGCCCGAAAGCAGGACGTCGCGAACGGTCGGTGTGTTGCGAACATACTCAATACATCCGTCTATCTGCTCTTTCTTTACGGCAGCGTCATGCTGTCCGGCAAAGCGGCGACGTGTACAGTGTCTGCAGTACATGGAACATTGGTCGGTGATGAGGAACAGAACACGGTCAGGATAACGATGAGTCAGTCCGGGAACCGGAGAGTCTTCGTCTTCACTCAAAGGATCGAGGAGATCGGCTGAAGACTGATGGACTTCCAGTTCCAGAGGAACAGCTTGACGTCTCACCGGATCATAGGGATTTTCCGGATCGATGAGAGATAAATAGTAGGGAGTAATCGCCATGCGCAAAGTTTCCAGTGTCTTCTTGACGCCTTCTTCTTCCTCTGCGGTCAGGGGAAGATATTTCTTCAGGTCATCGAGAGTCTCAATGCGGTTTCGCACTTGCCACTGCCAGCTTGACCATTGCTCATCGGTTACTTCCGGGAACAGTTTTCTACGGCGTTGTTCATAATCGGTATTCATATTTCCTCCCTATATTATTCAGACAGATTACTGATAGCTTTTTTCAAAGAGTTCGCGAAGAATGGGGGATTCACGCAGAACTTCAAGTGTAATCTCGGCATGTCCTTTTGTATAGCCGTTTCCGATGATCATATCGACGTCTTTGCCCACTCCTTCGGCGCCGAGAGCCGCTTTTGTGAAGCTGGTCGCCATGCTGAAGAAATAGACTGTTCCACCGTCTTTGACAGGTAAAATGGTGCTCATCTCCGTATTGGGGATGTTTACGACGTTGATGGCCAGATCGTACTCTTCACCGTTGTTGGCGGCGAGAGCCTTTTCAAGCACTTCTGTCGGATTGTTGGCGTCTGCTGCGATGACTTCATGGCAGAAACCTGTCTTGCGGACTTTTTCCGCTGTGGCTTCGCGAGATGCCATGCCGACCACACGTCCTGTGGGACCGACTCTTTTTCTTGCTTCATAAGCGCACATAATTCCGCTTTTTCCGGAAGCGCCGAGAATCAGAACCGACATACCGGGGCGAGCAAGTTTTGCCGCCTGTGCAGGGGCGCCAGCTACGTCAAGCGCTGCCATAGCAAGGGTTTCAGGCATATCGTCGGGCAGTTTTGCATAGATGCCGCTTTCAAAGATGATCGCTTTGCCCTTGACTTCGACTTTGTCGATGTCCTGATGGACTTTGTTAATTTCTTCCAATTTCAAAGGAGTCAACGACAGGCTCACAAGTGTGGCCACTTTGTCACCAACCTGAACCGTTCCGGGGAAATCGGGGCCGAGTTCGGCAACTGTGCCGATGAGAATACCGCCACTTCCGGTCACCGGGTTCTGCATTTTGCCGCGCTCGTTGACGATGCCCATGATCATTTCTTTGATTCTTTCTTCATCGCCTTCACAAGCAGTCACGATCTGATGGAAGCTCGCTGAGTCGATATTGAGAGCGGTGACATCGATCAGCATCTCGTTGTTGTAGATCTCGGGGGTGTTGTCAATTTTCTGTGCTGCCTGCGGCATGGATCCCTTCGGTTCGATGACGCGGTGTGTGCCGTATTTGTTGCCTATTTTCATTTTCTTGCCTCCAAGGATAAAATTTTTCTCGCCTCATCGGGTGTGGCGATTTCTCTTCCAAGTTCTTTTGCTATGCGAACGGCTTTTTCTACGAGTTCTCCGTTGCTCTTGGCAAGGACGCCTCTTTCAAGATACACATTGTCTTCAAATCCGACTCGAACATGTCCGCCGGAGGCGATCGTCATTGCGGCTATCGGGAACTGATGACGGCCCATGCCTGCTGCTGTCCATGTACTTCCTTCAGGAATACTGTCGACCATAAAGGCAAGGTCTCTTAGTGATGCGTTCATCTGAACCCCCAAGACGAAGTCAAAGTGCATGGGTGCTTGAATATAGCCTTGCTTGTGGAAGCGAATGGCATAGTCAATCATGCCCTTGTCAAACACTTCAATTTCGGGCTTGATGCCGCGCTCGATCATAATCTTTCCAAAATTCTTGATCGTATTTTCTGTGTTGATGAAGATCTCGTCTCCTCCGAAGTTCAGGGTTCCACAGTCCAAAGTTGCCATCTCGGTTCCTTCGATCTCTGTGGGCTGCAGGCGCTCCAGATCCGTCATCCCGACGGCTCCGCCTGTGGAGGGTTGGATGATGACATCGGGGCATCTTTCGCGAATGGCGTCGATGCATTCTTGGAAACGTCCCTTGTCCTGTGTGGGAGTACCATCATCCCAACGCACATGAAGGTGGATAATGCTCGCTCCGGCTTTGTATGCAGACTCAGCCTCGCGGGCGATCTCTTCTACCGTGTAGGGGACAGCAGGATTGTGTTCTTTCGTCACTTCGGCGCCACAGATCGCGGCAGTAATGATTAACTTTTCCATTTTATCTCCTTTGCTTGGCCGAGGGAACGACACATGTTCCCGTTGCGCGACAGACGACAATAGGTTCATCCAGTTTGTCAGCAGCTGAATCACTGATATCAGGGCGCGGAACAATCACTTTTCTCGCTTCAAATTCCATTTTGCGCGAAGACTTGCCCTCCGAGGTGATGCGGCCGACCGCCTCAATAAATTCGCCGGCATAGACCGGGGCGGTAAACTCCACCATGTCATAGGCGACAAAGAGCCCTTCGTCCCCGTCGCGAAGGATCAAAAGCTCCGTCGCCACATCTCCGAACAGCTGGAGCATCTTTGCTCCATCCACCAAATTTCCTCCGTAATGAGCATCTGCTTGGCTCATTCGAAGCCGAATCAACGCTTCCATCACTTCCCTCCCTTTTTTCCTGAGGCTTTCCAACAAAAAAAGCCCCATTATGTTCAGAAACATAAATAGCGCTCCATGGATTCCATGACAGTGTAAGACCTTATGACCTTGCACCAAGACATCTGTCAAGACGAAACAGACACCTTTCGGCGTCCAGCCCTTTCTCCTTTCCAGGATCGTCTTCTCCTATCGGATCCGGAGTACCCTCTGCACGCGCCTCTATCTATCTGTTCTATCGAGAATATTATACCTTGAAATAAATCTATGAGCAAGAACAACGGTGGATAGCGATATTATATTTTCTACACAAATAAGGCTGTTTTTTTGCTGTAGGTGAAAATATTTGCTTTTCCTTTTTTCCCTCGTTTCAGAGTTCTTTGCATCAAGAAAATTGTCCTTCCCTAAGGAGCTATTTTCAAGGAACAGACGGTCGCTGTCTTTCAGACAGCAACCGTCCGAATAAACTTAGTAATCGAAAAAGCCTTGCTTTGTTTTTCTTCCGAGTTTACCGCCACGAACCATCTTACGTAGTAGCGGATGCGCGCGGTATTTGCTGTCGCCAAACTCACCATAGAGAACATCCATTATGTTAAGAACTACATCGTTTCCAATGAGATCTCCCAAAGCCAGAGGGCCTATCGGGTGATTTGCGCCAAGCTTCATCGCTTCATCGATGTCTTCTGCCGAAGCGATGCCTTCTGCAAGAATTCCTACTGCTTCATTGATCATCGGAACGAGGATTCGATTGACGACAAAACCGGGAGCTTCTTCAACGAGAACAGGAGTTTTGCCCAGTTCTTTAGAGAGGTTGATGACAAACTCTTCGGTCTCTTTTGAAGTGCCGACACCATTGATGACTTCAACAAGCTTCATCACCGGAACAGGATTGAAAAAATGCATGCCAATGACCTTGTCCGGACGAGAGGTAGCAGAGGCAATCTCGGTAATCGACAAGGATGAAGTGTTTGTTGCGATGATGACATCTTCTCGCAGCATCTCGTCGAGGCGCTTAAAGAGTGTCTTTTTGGACTCAATCTCCTCCGCTGCAGCTTCGATGATCAAGTCGACATCCTTGAGTTCTTCCAGTACGGTCGTTCCGCTCACACGAGCCATGACTGCATCTTTGTCTTCCTGAGTCATTCTTTCTCTTTGAACGAGTCTGGTGAGTTGTCTGTCGATGTTTGCGATTCCTCCGTCAACGGATGTCTGCCGGCGGGCGTTGAGAACGACTTCATGTCCCTGCTGGGCAAGGATCTGTGCTATGCCGGCTCCCATGGTGCCGGAACCAATGACTCCTACTTTCATGCTTTCCTCCTGGAATGATTAAATTTTGCACTGCGTTTTTCTACAAAGGCACTCATGCCTTCTTTTTGATCCGGTGAAAGGAAGCACTCTCCAAAGATTTTTGCTTCCAAATCCATTGCACTCTCGATATCAAGTTGTAGACCGTCATTAATCGCTTTTTTACTAAGAGCAACGGCGTTCCAACTGTTTTTAAGAATATCTTCCGCAAGTCCTTTTGCCACATCCATCAGTTCTTCAGGAGCAACGACACGATTTACGAGTCCCAGTTCTTTTGCCTCCTGCGCCCCGATTATTTTTCCTGTATAAATCAATTCTTTCGCTGCAGCAGGTCCTATCAGGCGGGGCAGACGCTGTGTTCCTGCAAAGCCGGGAGTAATGCCCAGACCCACTTCAGGTTGTCCGAACTTGGCCTTTTCAGAAGCGATGCGAATATCACATGCCATGGCCAATTCATTGCCTCCGCCAAGCGCAAAGCCGTTGATCGCAGCGATGACCGGCATCGGCAGAGTCTCGAGTCTTCGGAAGATTCTACTTCCATTTGCGCCTAATTTTTCACCTTGTTTTGCATCGAGAGGGAGCATTTCTTTAATATCCGCTCCGGCAACAAATGCCTTGCCTTCCCCGGTAAGAATGAGGACTCCAATGCTTTCCTCTTTTTCAACTTCATCGATACACTCATCGAGCTGCGCAAGAACTTGCGTATTGAGTGCATTGAGGGTGGCCGGGGAGTTGATGGTGATGATTCCAATCGCTCCTTCTTTCTCCCACTTAATCAACCTGCTCAAATCTCGTCTCCTTTCCCGTCTCCGCCTATTGACGTGTCTGAACGCATTATTTCAGCTTATAATTCACTTGTTTAAGTAAATGATACCCAAGCATTCTCCGTTCATATCTCTTATATGATTAATTTATCACAAACTAATGAAAAAGAAAATCCATTTTTCTCTTTTCTTGCTTCTTCTACCCTATTTATCGTTTGCTATCTATCAAACAAACTATTGTATTTCAAACTCTTTTCAACCCTAATAGACATCAAACATTTGTAAAAACTATCATGCCTGCTTCTGCCATAGGAAAATACAATGTCTTTACTAAGCCGTTTTCCAACAAAAAACGGATACCTCCTGAGTAATTCAGGAAGTATCCATTTGTTTAATGCTGCTTTGGAGCAACGACTTATGGATTGCTCTCTTCTGCCGACAGCGCAATGACGATGCTTGCGCTCCCATCGCCGTCATCATATTCATACATAAAGCTAAAAGTATTTTCGTAAAGATAGCCGTCAAATATGGACTCTTCTTCCGGTGTCAGGAGATGCCTATATATCCATGCGTCATCCTCGCCTATCTCCGCTCTAAAAACATCGCATGATTCAATATTGATAAACATGGAGAGAATCACCTTGCCGTCATCGGCTGCATAGATCTCAAAGAACTCCCTCTGTGTATGCGAATCCAAGCCGATATAACCGTTGACTTCTTGAACTTCCGGAAAGGGAAAATCTCCTGAAATATCCTTGTTATAGATCACCCCTGTCCACCGGCTTCGCAAGACAAAACCTTCCTCTACCGGACTCTCCACCGATGTCTCAGGCTCTGTCGGGCTTTCCTGCGAGAGAGGATAAATTTGTCTTAAAGGTGGAACCGATGCACCCTCTTTGTAAAAAATGACATTTGTGCCTTGTTCACTCTCCAGTACAATTTTTTCTCCTTCCAGCATTCCGAAAAGCTTGTTTTCACCCCATTTGATGGTGAAGTTGCCGTCTTTGAGTGTCCATATCGCATCTTCCGTATCACCGCTTAAGCTTACTTTTCCTCTGCCGCCACTGATGAGTTCTATATCAAATCCGTCCGGATAAACCGATTCAATCGATTCCTCTTTTCCCCAAACCGATACACTGTGACCGTGCCACATACCGGCATTGGGACTTTCACTTGCCAAGAAATCGATATCGCTGCATCCGCTTAAAATCAGACCGATCAGAAGTAATGTCAGCGTTGCCGTTTTTCTCATCTCCTCCTCCACCATCACTCTCAGCATTTAAATCCATAAATTGACAGAGACATCTAATATTCTCATCGTCATTTTCTCTATTGTGGTTAGATAGATCAATTAAATCAAAAACTCGGCTCTATCCAAGGCGTCCCTTCTTTAAGAAGATAAAAGGTCACATCAGCACTGTATTCTACTTCGCCATCTATCTTGTGATACGAATAGTGCATAATAAGCGTATCGTCAACGATTTCAACTGTCATGGGCGTCGTATCGGCCTCCGTCAGATAGACATCGTAGATCCAGGCATTTTCTTCGCCAATGAAGGGAACCATTTTATTGTCAAATATCATAACCCACATGGACGCGATCACGGAATCGGTATTTCGATCCTCTTCTTTGTAAATTTCAAAGAAGTTATCTCCTTCGGCGTCCGACCCGAGATATGCCCATATAGGCACTTTATCCTCAAACCGAAGAGAAAAGTCCTGATTGGCATTGGAATGATAGGCAAATCCATAGTAATTGCCCAACACGCCTACATCGGCGACAGGCTCAGAAGCCGTCTCCCCGGATTCGGGAGCCTCTTCAATCGTCATAGGTGTTTCTACCGCTCCAGCCGATTCTTCGCCGGCGGAAGCTCCGGGCGTCATCGTCGGTGTCGTCCCTTCTTTGTAGAAGATAATCTTTAATCCCTCCATGCCAAGCACATTGTCGACAAAAAGCATGTTGTCGATAAGCCTTCCGCTCATCGTAAGATTATCCACCTCAATGGTAATGCTCTCATCGCTCAGCGTATATTTGCCTTTCAATTTTTCGCCTTGCGCATCGACGGTCACCTTCTCTGAGGACCTCAGCTCAAGGGTAAACTTGTCTTCGCCTCCGAAGAGTTCATCGGCTGTCATCGTAATACCGAACATCTCTCCCGAATACGCGCGATACGTTCCCATATATGACTCTTTCAGTCCCCCGCCACAAGCGCTCAGCCCCAAGAGAATGGAAACCGCAAGCAAAATAGCCATCATTCTTTTCATAAAGTTCACCTCAATTCATTTCACAAACTCATATGTACACAATCTATATTATCATAGAGAACTTCATCGTTTTATGAAATACCCGGAGGAGTATGATTCACTTTCCGGACAGGTTCCTCTCTTCGATCACCTCCTTTATGCGCTCAAAGATACTCACGAACTTCGTCAAAACGAAGTATTCGGGAATCCTTAAGGACTCCCGAACACTTCACACAGAAGGAGATATACGAACAAGGGGATATTAACTATTTTAGGATGGGCCGGTCCTCCCATCAATATAAGCATATAGGAAAAGTGTCATGAGTTCAATACCTTACCCGTCATTCACGGAAATGTATCTTGCTGTTTTCTTCATTATTCATTCTCATCAACCCTTCGGCAATGAATAATATTTCATCTAAACGAGGAATACACATTATCCCAGCGGATGATGGCATGCAACATAATGATTCGGGCGATGCTCTTTGAACATCGGTGCCTTTTCTCTACAGATCTGCGTAGCATATTTACATCGCGAGTAAAATGCGCATCCCGAAGGAAGAGGGAGGGAAGAAGTTGTGTTCCCTTCCAAGATGCGAGTTCTCCCCTTTCGCCTTCGCTCACTTGAAGGAGTCGCTAAAAGCAGAGCTTCCGTATATGGATGAATCGGCAAAGCATGCAGAGCAGTCGATTCCGCTAATTCGACGATGGTTCCCTCAAACATGACGCCCACCCTGTCCGAAATATACTTTGTGAGCGATAAATCACTAAAGGTGAGCATGTACGTCAGTCCGTGATCTCTTTTTAGCTCCAGTAGCAGATTGAGTATGCGGCTCCGAAAAGGAGCATCCAGATCAGAAACCGGTTCATCGGCAATAATGAACACAGGCCGAAGAGCCAAACTTCGAGCGATGCTGATGCGCCGGCGCTGTTGTGCAGAAAATTGATGTGGGTAGCCGTGTGCAACCTCAGGTGGCAATCCACACTGTTCCATGATGGAAAAAATATATTCCCGATTTTTCTTTGGTTCCCGCTCGAGCATACTCTGCGCTTGAAGTCCTTCTGCTATCATCTGCCCTACCGTCATATAGGGATTGAGAGCAGAATAGGGATCTTGAAAGATCAACTGCATATCCTTGCGATATTTTCTCATCTGTGTGACATGGAGAGATTGGAGGCCGACAGGCCCTCCGGAAGAAAGTCGGCTGCCGAAATACTCCACTGTCCCCTCAGTGGGTTTATAGAGTTGTAAAATCGTGCGTCCGAGCGTCGACTTGCCGCAGCCCGATTCCCCCACAATACTCAATGTCTCGCCTTCATAAATATCAAAATTGATATTGTCGATGGCGCGAACAGATCCCACCTCGCGCTGTAAGAAACTGCGCTTCTTCAGCGGGAAGTATTTTTTTAGATTTCGGATTCGAAAGAGAAGCCTTTTATCTTCCATTACTTCTCACTCCCTTGCGCGGATAAAAGCAACGCACCCTGTGGTTCTTTTCTACTTCAGTCCATTCCGGCTCGACCTCTCTGCATCGGTCCGTCGCGTATTGACAACGCGAGGTAAACACACACCCTGCATGAAGACGGTTTCGATGCAAGCTCGATGCATAACCCATCCGGAAACACGCACCCGCAGGCGCATCCAAACCGGGAAGTTTCAATAATTCTTCTGTGTAGGGATGCGAGAATACGCCGTCGTCTCCGAAAACAATTTCTACCGGCGCCTCCTCTACAGCGAATCCATTGTTCATCACGAGTACGTCATCGGCCATCTCATGGATGACGCCTATGTCGGGAGTTGTCAAAAGGATGGAAGTATTGGCTTGACTTTTAAGATCCTTTATCAGTGTAAGAATTTGCGCTTGGATCGTCACATCCAAACTTGATGTCGGCTCATCGGCGATGAGAAGCTTCGGCTCGCAAGCAAATGCCATTGCAATCATAATGCGCTGGCGCATGCCCTCGGAAAGCTGATGAGGATACAATTTTTTCACACTCTCCGGATCCGCGATGTTGACGAGTGAAAGCATTTCAGTGACTTTATTTTCTGCCTCGGCTTTACTCATGTTCTGATGAACAAGAAACGGCTCGCAGACCTGCTCCTCCACTGTAAAAACCGGATTGAGACTCATCGGCAACCCTTGAAAAATGAAGGAAATATCATTTCCTCGAATCTGCCTCATCTGCTCTTGATCCATTTTTGTGATTTCCTCCCCGTCAAACCAAATTTCTCCGGAGTCAATCCGACCGTTTTTGTCAAGAAGCTGCAAAATGCTCAAGACAGAGGTCGTCTTTCCGCTCCCCGCCTCTCCGACAATGCCAAGAGTTCTTCCTCGTTTCAAAGAGAAAGAAACATCATAGACAGCTTGGACAACACCTCGCCTCGTTAAATAATTAGTGTGGAGATTTTTCACTTCTAATAATGGCATCATCTCCTCCTATCTTCGCGCTTCTTTAAGTGGATCGCATCACACAGCCCATCTCCGATGAGGCGAATGCTGATGACGCTGATGCTCAGAGCAATGGAGACGAAGATCCATCTCCACCAGTAACTCTGGATGACGATACTTTGGTTGGCTCCATGAAGCATATTCCCCCATGTCGGAATGGGAAGTGGTATTCCGAGCCCAAGAAAAGAAATGGATGATTCCGTCAGTATCAAGCAGACAAAGATTTCTGCCATTGAAACAAAGACGGTCGAAAGGACACTTGGAACCATGTAGCGGATCATAATATGCATTTCTCCTACACCCATCGCCCTGGCGGCGAGGACGTATTCCTTTTCCCGAACATTCATCACCTGCGCACGGACGAGGCGCTGCACATCCGGCCAAGAGAGCAATCCCAATATCGCCATCATTAAATAGACTCTCTGTGCCGGTGTGAGGGCACTCCCGACGATGACGTTTAGCATCATCGCAAAGGGCAACAGAGGGAGGGAGGCGACGGCTTCGCTAAATCGCTGAAGCAAATAATCGATTATTCCTCCAAAATAACCGGAGAGCCCTCCGATCACGACGCCAATAATGGAGGCAATCATGACAGCAATAGCTGCAATGGTTATCGTCATTCGCCCGCCATATAAAAGGCGGATGAAAATGTCGCGGCCGAAGTCGTCAGAACCGAACAGATAGCCTTTAAGACCCCAAGCGATGAATTCATTGTCTTCCGTGAGGGCATAATTCTGATAATAATCGCTGCTGAGATACTTGACCGTTTTTCCATCCAGCCACGCGGGAACAATAGACTGCTTATATGTATTGTCTCCCCAGGCAATTACACTACCATCTTCTAAAAGCGCTGTGAAATGATATCGACCCCCGTCTACTTGCACGGCGGGCGAAGTGTGTTCAGGAACCCTTCCCTCTCCCTTATAGGAGAGATTGCCCCAGACAATAATTTCGCCATCTTCGCGCACGGCGGCAAATGCCTTTGCCGATGCCGCAACATCAACGAATCTCCCTTCGGGAACTCGGGAGTAAAAGTTCGGTTGCTGACCGAGATAGACGAGACGACCGTCAAATGTCAATCCGATTACCCCATCTACAGACATGGCGATTTGCTCTATCTGTCCCTGCCATTTATGCTGCTGGACATAATCTATGTTTTTAATATTCCCAAAGAGATGCGTGTTTCCATCAACATCGACGACAGCTGAAGTCTGATAACCCGCCTCGATCTGAGCCGACTCTATATTCTCCAGTTCCCAAGGAACGTGTGATTGCCTCTGTCGATCATTGCCCCAGGCGATGAGCATGCCTGCATCCGTCCTTCCTAATACATGATCATCTCCCACTGATATGTCCACAAGCGGAGGCAGATTTTCAGGGACATTTCTGATATCGACTTTATTGTTTATGCGGGTGTCCCCCCAGATGAAGACCTCTCCTGAACAATCGATGCCCACGCCAAAAGAGCGTCCGTTTTCTATCTTGTACAGGTTTCTTAGAAGATCATCCGGTGCTGCCATATAATCTCGAGAGGGAGGCAGGTTTAATTGTGTTCCTTCCGTATAACCTATACCGACCGGACGAAGCATCGTTCCAAAAAACACAAGTACAACAATGGTGAATAATAGAATTCCGGCCCACTTAGATACTCGGTTTCTTGCAAAAATATGCAACACCATTTTCCAGGGATTCTGATTCTGTTCCACTGTATAAACGGCAAGTTTATTTCGATTTCCAAAGAGTCTCTGAAACATCCCATCCCTTTTCATGGGAGGAATCTGTGCGTTGGAAAGATCTGTTCTGTTATCCATCTGCCCATTTCCCTCCTATTCATTGATGCGTATACGTGGATTGGCGATCCCCCAACCGAGAGCCATTAAGAGATTTCCGACAAGAGAAAAAAACACAATTAAAATCAGGATAGCCAGTACCACGCTGTAATCTTTGGCGAAAAGCGAATCAAAATAGAGCTTTCCGACACCATTTAGGTTAAACATGCTCTCAATGACAAATGAAGCGAAAAAGAGATTCTTGACCCATCGGACGATTACGGCAAGAAGGGAAAATAATGCATTTTTCCAAGCATGGGAAAGGATGACGGTCTTTTCCCCGAGCCCTTTGGCATACGCTGTCTTGACATAGCCTTGAGCAAGCACTTCCTTCATGGCCGCTCTCACATAGCCGACAAGCCCGCAAATCGATACGATCGTCATGACAAATAGCGGAAGAACGAGATGCTTGAGCCGATCCAACCACAACTCCATCGCCGTCCCTTTGAAATAGAGCGTCTCCATTCCATTTAGCGGGAACAATTTCCACTTCACGCCGAAAAAATACATAATAACAAGAGTCAAGATAAATACAGGTGTGTTGTGCATGACGGTTGAAACAGCTTTTATTATGTTGTCAAAGAGTGAGTCTTTCTTTACAGCCGAGGAAATCCCCAATGGAGTGGCAATCAAGAGGCCCAAAAGAACAGCAAAAATATTCATTTTAACGGTAAATATGAATGGTAATCGGACGGCATCAATGGCGGGACATTGGTAGCGGCTGCTCCGACCAAAGTCCAGCCGAAACATCGCGCTCATCCAGCGAACATAGCCGATGTAAGTCGGTCCGGTATGATGCGAATTCGCATATGTCGCGCTATAAGGCGCTTCTACCACCGAAGGCTCAACATCGGAACCAACCGCATCTGCAGCAATGGCGCTGTAGAGAGCAAAAAATAGAATAGACATGATGAAAAACACTATTAATGTGCGTAAAATTTTCTCAAGGATGTAATGGATCATCTTTCTACTCACCTTCGCCGAATATGTGAAGGATACTTCCCTATTTAAATAAATAATACATTTATGACTTAAATTGCTCCCGAATCCACGAATGGGGCTTTGCGCCCCATTTTCGGATATATCAGACAAGAAGCCTCTCTACCTTACTCCAACGTAGCATAAAGAAGAGCTATTTCCAGACCAAGGGTGTCGTCAACGACAAAGTTTTTGAGTTTTGCATTGAAGAACGAGTGATATTCACTCGAATACAGCGGTACTTCCGGCAATAGCTCATTCCATCGGACGATATATTCTACCCAACCCTGTCGAAATGCTTCCGCATCAGTAGGATCGACAAGCGAATAATTTCTGGAGAGTTCGTAAAGTTGCTGATCTTTCAGTCTATTGGGGTTGTACCCTTGTGCAATTAGGTTGTCATCAAGCGTCCACTCATAGGCAGGGGTGTAGCTGAAAGAGAAGTTCGTAGCAAGGTTCATCATGTGGTATGTAGGAACTCCATACTGTTCCCCTTGTGATGTATCGCGATACATCCAGTTGAGCAGCTCCGTAAAATCAACCTGATCCTGAACAATCCGGATGCCGGCTTTGGCGACGTCCCTGCTGTTTTGCAGCTTTGACACAAGAAGATCCGATACAGGATTTTTTTCGGTGGAGAGCCAATTGAGGATCAGAGGCATCAGCGTGCCGTCTTCCATCTCGCGATAGCGAAGACCGGATCCATTGTATTCCGACCCATCGGCGTTCTTGGTAAATCCCGCCTGTTCAAGCAGCGTAATAGCCGTATCAAACGAATAGCTGTAATTATTGAGCTTGCTGTCGAGTTCCGCTTTCGACTCTTTATACAACCACTGGCCTTCTCCATAAGGTCCGTTTACGACGGATCCATATCCGCCTGTGAAGGTCGCTGCAAAATCATCGCGATCCAAAAGATGGGCGACGGCCTGGCGGACTTCAATAAACTGTGTAGGGCCGAAGTCACAGATAAACATGAGTTTTCCATAGCCCGCTCGCGGATAGGAGATGAAGTCAATTTTCACTTCATCTTCTTCCACTACGTCCATGCCTGCGTTGATTTCATCTCCGCCGCCGAGATTGCTCAAAAGATCGACGGTGCCTGTGCGCAATTCATCGAACTGTGTGTCATCTTCTACTTTTTTAAATACAAGGTCTTGAATGCTACCTCTCTGACCTTCAAAGTTCCCGAGAAATTTGTCATTTAAAGTGATCACAGTGGTCTTCGTCGCAGCATCAAAGCTGACAGCTTGGTAGGGGCCTGATGTCACGCGCGGTGTGACATTCCTCTGCTTCAGGACATATCCTTTTATTTCATTGAAACGTTGAAACGCATCCGAACTCGGATCATCGCCTTCCCCGGGAGCTCTCAATTCGGCAAATTCACCGGTAAAATACGCTCCCTCACCATCATCGGCAACATCAGCCATTCCTTCTCCCAACCAAAACTCAAGAGAAGTAGGCGCAAAAGAAACATCCGCAAGCTCATAAAAATAAGGAACAAACTCATTGGCTATGGTAAAAGAAAACACCATCTCATCGAGGAGACGGACCCCTCGGAAGACATTGGTTTTCCCGTCTCGAAAATCTTCAAATCCGACAAGACGCATGCCTGCATCGGGCTTGCCTCCAAAGGCTGCAATCTGATTGGAACTCCACAACAATGCGGTAGCAACATAATCTTTTGCCGCAATAGGTGTTCCGTCATTATACGTAAGACCTTCCTTCAGCGTAAACCGGTATGTCTTGGAGCCATCGTCATTTTCTGTAATAACAGCCTCTTCGACAGCAGTGGTGTTGAGCACATATTCTCCGGTACGCGAAATGTCATAGGTTGAATAACCGGTAAGTAAGCTGTTGATCAGATTGTCCGTCGCATTGTTCTGCCAATAAGGTGTTGCAAAGTCGCCGGTGGGCTCTGTGCTGATGCCGACGATCAACTGCTTGAGATTCTTCTCGTCAACGGACGTCTCCTCCGCAGAAATGATGGCAGGGGTTCTTTCAAAATGGACCTCTTCAGGCATCATGTCCGTTTCCGGATATTGGCTCAACAATGATGCCGGTATGCATCCGCTGAGCACCAGCACCAACGTCAATAACTGCAATTGCAATGCCCAAATCCGTTTCTTATTCATTTTCCCCTTGTATCTCTTCAAATAGCGCAAAAATAGTCATTTAACTAGTCGCTATTATCCTTGATAATAGCACAATTCAAGTTCGCATACAAGAAAACCAGCCGGAATCACAATCGGCAAAACACTTCATTTTTCAAGCTTTTTACAACTCTCCTTCATTGGTGACAAAGATGTCACGGTTGAAAGAGTCTTTTCTTTTACTCTTCTCTCGGTTTTACGGTAGCAGAGAAGATAAGCCCTTTTCTCGGGTCTACCTCAAAATACTTTCCCGAAATCAATTCCTCAGTAAATGCGACATCCATGATTACGGGAACTCCCATTGTGACAGCGCGCTGCACTGCCTTGGCGGGAAAGCACCCGGCTCGTGTGATTAGGGCTGAGCAGCGTTCGAGGGCAGGCGGAATTTCCTCGGTTGCCTCTTCCATGAGGAGAATGCTTCCTTCTTCAAAATCCTCATCACTTCTTTGCAGCATCCCGCAAACGCTTTCCCCTCCGATTCCTCTTCCTTTGAGGAGCACTTCTCCTACGACATGAACTTTCATGAGGTTCGTCGACCCGGAAACTCCCGTGGGGATGCCGGCCGTCAACACGACGAGATCGCCCATGTTTATGAGCCCCGATTCCATGGTCGTTCTTACCAACTCTTTATATAGCGCGTCCGTTCCGACCACCTCTTTCATCATCAGTGACTTCACGCCCCGCACAAGATTTAAGCGTCTTCGCACACGCTCATCCGTAGTGGCCGCATATATCGGACAATCAGGACGATACATGGCTATCTTTCTTGCCGTAAATCCGGAAGTCGTCGGTGTCAGCACAGCGACGGCCCCCAATTTATGCGCCGTTTCTACCGTTGCTTCCGACACGGCAAGGGTTACCGAATCATGAACCTGTTCAGGGAAGCGCAGAGGATGACCGCCTTTGAGGGTGTCCTCCGTCACGCGAGCAATAGAAGCCAGCATACGCACAGACTCGAGCGGGTATTTCCCGGCGGCGCTTTCTGCACTCAACATGACAGCGTCTGTTCCGTCATAGATCGCATTGGCTACGTCGGTGGTTTCGGCGCGAGTAGGCAGAGGGTTTCGCACCATGGATTCAAGCATCTGTGTTGCCGTGATAACGGGTTTTGCAGCGCAATTGCTCTGTCTTATCATCGCTTTTTGAGCCGCGGGAATCTCTTCGATCGGTATTTCAACTCCGAGATCTCCCCTGGCAACCATGATGCCGTCAGCGACTTGTAGGATGCTCCCCAGGTTTTCATATCCTTGGCGATTTTCAATCTTTGCAATGATCTGCACATTCGGATCACCGAGACTTTCAAGCACCTTTCTGATTTCGAGTACATCCTGGGCCGTGCGAATAAACGAAGCTGCGATAAAGTCGACTTCTTGCCCCACCCCAAAGCGCAGATCATCCAGATCTCTATCTGTCAGCGGAGGCAGAGAGATCCTCGCACCCGGAATATTGAGCCCTTTCTGACTTTTCAGCTCCCCTCCGTGCTCAACACGGGTAAAAATATCCTCTCCCTCAATGGAGGTCACTTGAAGACTGATCAGTCCATCGTCAATTAGAATGCGATCGCCTAGCCGGATATCCTTGTATAGGTCCGCATACGTGATCGATGCGCAATGGGCATTTCCAACCGCAGAACGAGGTGAGAGAATAAACTGGTCGCCCTCATGAAGAACGCTCCCGGGCTCGATCATTCCAAGGCGAATCTCAGGCCCCTTTGTATCTAATAGAATGGCGACAGGAAGATCCAGTTCCTCCCTCAACTCCTTTATAATATCTATCTTCGCACGATGATCATCGTGAGTGCCGTGACTGAAATTGAGCCGAGCAACATCCATTCCGGCAAGGATCATCTCCCGAATCGTATCTCTGTCCTCGCTGGAGGGTCCCAGCGTACAGACAATTTTTGTCTTTCTCAATATAACCTCCTCAACGCGCCAAGATCTCAGCAAGGCGATAGAGCTCCATATTCAGCGTATCTCTGACAGCAAGCGCCTCAGAAATCGACTTTGCCGTCAATGTATGGCCTTGAAGACCGATCGCAACTCCCGATCGCCCCTTGCAAAGTTCATCGACCGCCCTCGCTCCCATCTGTGTAGCGAGGAGTCGATCCGTTGCTGTAGGAGATCCTCCGCGCTGTAGATGACCGATAACGGCAAGGCGCGTATGTATCTGTGTCAATTCTTCCAGTTCTTTTGTAAATATATAAGGGTCGGTGGCTCCTTCGGCGACAAGTATGATATAGTGGGATTTTCCTCCGCTCATGCCTCTTTTTACACGGTGAGCGATCTCCGGCAGCGAAAACGGAATCTCCGGCACGATGACCTCCTCCGCTCCGCTGATGACGCCCGCAAACAAAGCAATGTCACCGCAATTTCGGCCCATGACCTCCACCACAAACATCCTCTCATGCGAAGAAGACGTGTCGCGCAGCTTGGATACAGACTCCATGACCGTCGTTATTGCCGTGTCAAATCCAATTGTAAGATCCGTATACCCTAAGTCGTTGTCTATCGTGCCCGGTATGGCAATAGTGGGAATGCCTGCCTTGTGAAGATCTTCTGCTCCTCGAAAAGAACCGTCGCCGCCGATGACGACTATGGCATCGATTTCTCTTTTTTGAATCACTTCCACTGCCTTTTGTATGCCTTCTTTTGAATTAAAGGCGTCGCATCGAGCCGTTTTTAAGATCGTGCCTCCCTTTTGAAGGATTTCGCTTACACTGCGGGAATTCATAGGGGTCATCCAATCTTCAAGAATCCCGCAGTATCCTCTCTCTATACCCATCACTTCGTAACCGTGATAAACAGCGGTGCGTACCACCGCGCGAATGGCTGCATTCATGCCGGGCGCATCTCCTCCGCTTGTCAGTATGCCTATTCGTTTCACTTGCTTCCTCCTTCACGTTCCCATTATACCCGCCAAATGGGAGATGCACATTATATTCTCATTAACTCTACATCTAAACAAAGTACCTTGGGAAGAAACGATCCTGCGGCTTATGCATTTGCCACAGGACCACATCCTGATTAAAGACTCCAAACACTCGATCCCGGTTTCTTCTTTTTTATTTGATCAGCGGACGACAACCCCATCTGAGCCAAAGCGCGCCCTGAGCTCATCCAGGAGTTCCGCTTTCAAGGCGACTTTCGCATTTCTGACTCTTCTCGTCTGTCGGCAGGATGCATCAAACAGNAGAACTTGATGGGCTCCGGGATNCTTTCTTAAGAGCCTCATGAGACTCTCAACCAACTCATCTTGCCACTCATCAAGCTTAATATAAAGCCTCTCCAATGCTGCCGTACTTTCAATCTGACTGAGTGATTCCATGCGAGAAAGGATAATCGTCGGCGCCTGCTCTTCTCTGAATTGTAGTCTTCCTTTCAATAGGAAATACTTCTCTTCTTCTATGAGATCGCGAGCTTCTCTATATAGTGATGGAAACACGATGGCCTCCAGTGTTTCAAATTCATCCTCGAGCTCAAGCACGGCCATTGGATCTCCCTTTTTTGTCGTCTTTAGAGTGACCTTTTTTAGCATGGCCATGACATCGACCATNTTGTCATCACTTCTCTCATCGAGCTCGCATATTTCAGCAAACGTCATCAATGCGCGCTGTCTGCGCAAGTCNGAAAAGCGAGTCATCGGATGGCCGGAAAGATAAACGCCCAGCACTTCCTTTTCCATTGACAGGAGCGTTTCTTCATCATACTCTTCCANTTCCATCGGCACAGAAACAGGCTCTATTATATCGTCAAAGAGGGAAATCTGTCCGGGGGCATTCGTCCTCGATGAGCGCTGTACGCCTTCGATCTGCGAATCATATCTGGCCAAAAGACTCCGCCTCGTCTCGCCCAGACAATCAAGCGCTCCCGCTTTAATCAGGGACTCGACAGCCCGTTTGTTGAGCTGGGACGTTTCAACCCGATGTAAAAAATCCTCCAGCGTCGCATACGGGCGCTCCTGCCTTCCTCTTTCTATGGCGGCAATCAAAGAGACGCCGACATTTTTTATAGCCCGCAGACCGAACCGGAGCTCATCGCCTTCCACTTGAAATTCATCTGCCGAATCGTTGATGCAAGGCGGGAGAATATGGATGCCCAGCTGGCGCAGATCCTCCAGATACTCGGCCAATTTTGATGTTGTGTTCATAACGCTGCTTAAAAGCGCCGCCATATACTCCAAGGGATAATTGGCTTTCAGATAAGCCGTCTGATAGGCAATGATTGCATAGCCTGCCGCATGAGACTTATTAAAAGCATACTTTGCAAAATCAACCATTGAGTCGAATATCTGCTGGGCATCAGCTTGACTTAAACCCAGCACCACGGCACCGGGGATCTCCTTTCCGTCACCATAAAGAAATATTTCCCTTTCGTGCGTCATGACATCCATGTTTTTTTTGCTCATTGCCCTGCGCACCAGATCACTTCGAGCATAGCTGAAGCCGGCAAGCTCTCGAACCAGCTGCATGACTTGCTCCTGGTATATAATGACTCCTCCGCTGACGCCTAAAACGTCTTTCACCTTCGGATGAACGTATCGCACTTGCGAAGGGTTGGCCCGGTTAGCAAGATACGTCGGAATACTTTCCATCGGTCCCGGTCTATAGAGGCTGATACCGGCGATGATATCCTCAATGCAGCGAGGACGAAGCTCTTTAAAGAAACTCCTCATCCCCGGGCTTTCCAACTGAAAGACGCCCAGCGTATTGCCGGAAGCAAGAAGGTCAAATGTCGCCTCATCATCAGGGGGCAGATGGTCAACATCTATCTTGATTCCCCGTTCTCTTTCTATGTTTTTTACAGCGTGCTTGATGATCGTCAAATTCCTCAGCCCGAGGAAGTCCATCTTGACAAGCCCAAGCTCTTCAAGCGTCCCCATCGGAAACTGCGTGCTGATCGACTTGTCCTGCAGATAGAGAGGCACATAATGTTCTACCGGCTCTTTGCTGATGACCACCCCTGCTGCGTGGGTAGAAGCGTGTCTCGGTATTCCCTCGACTTTTTTTGCCATGTCAAGAAGCAGTTCTACGTCTTCTTCTTGCGCAAGTTCTTTTAATCTGTGACTCTCATCGAGCGCACGATCAAGCGTCATGTTTAAAGAAAACGGAATGGCCTTTGCTACCTTGTCGACTTGAAACAGAGGCATGCCGAGCACTCTGCCTACATCTCGGACGGCAGCTCTGGCTCCCAGTGTTCCAAATGTAATAATCTGCGCTACATTTTCTTTTCCGTATTTTTCACAGACATAATCGATCACCTCTTGGCGTCTCTCATCTTCAAAGTCGATGTCAAAGTCGGGAAGGGTGATCCTCTCCGGATTCAAAAAACGCTCAAAGAGAAGTTCATATTTCATCGGATCAACCGTCGTAATATTCAGAGCATAGGCAACCAAAGATCCACCACCGGATCCTCTTCCGGGCCCCACGGCAATGTTCGCATCTTTTGCAAATTTAATAAAATCCCAGACGATGAGAAAATAGTCTTCATATCCCATCTCTTCGATCACTTCGAGCTCATATTCAAGCCGCGGAAGATGTATCTGCCATTT
>JGI24710J26742_10000416_pt1 | contig 39307 bp, 42 predicted proteins | sample BioPla2DNA2_FD_26742 | JGI IMG/M metagenome (IMG submission 26742)
GCAAGAAAGACCAAGCTAGTTAATGATAATACTATACTTAACTTTATTGGATTTGGTACTATGAATGGCAAGGATGGAAAGCCATTTAAGACCCGAGAAGGTGGAGTTATGAGGCTTGAGCATCTTATTCAGAACGTAACTGATGAGGTGCATACTAAGATTGTTGAAAATCGTAACATGGATCCAGAAGAGGCTAAGGAGGTTGCGGTTAAGGTAGGTGTAGCAGCCCTTAAGTACGGAGATTTATCCAATCAAGTTTCTAAGGACTATATATTTGATGTTGATAGATTTACTTCCTTTGAAGGAAATACAGGACCATATATTCTATATACTATTGTTAGAATCAAGTCCATATTGGCTAAGTATGAAGAGATAGGGAAGAAGCTACCATCAGATGCAGTGATACTTCCACCATCTTCATCACATGAAGTTAATTTGATGTTGGAGATTTCAAAGTTTAGTGATGTGCTTTACTCTGCATATGAGGAAACAGCACCTAATCGTATCTGTCAATATATTTATGATTTGGCCAATGCTTTAAATAGTTTCTATCACGAAACAAAAATTATCGCAGAAGAGGATGAGAGAAAACAGGCATCTTGGATTATTATGATAGGTTTAGTTCTTGATGTTTTACAGACCTGTGCACATTTAATAGGTATAGAAGCACCAGAGAGAATGTAATAATGATATTTATCAATGAGAGTGTAGGATTTTGTCCACACTCTCATTGAGAATACATGATGAATAGAAAGAAGGATGTGGATGTATCGTTTAATTTCTAAGCTGATTGTGTATAAAAACCTTGGAGATGACTGTCTTCTCTATAAGTTAGCAAACCTAATTAGAGCATATGATAGTTACAAGGATAAGGAAATGTCACCCTATGAGAAAGAGGATATAATAAGTGGAATCTACAGTCTTATTAATAATTTGTTAGACCTTGCTACGGATTATGGTTTTGATAAAAATCTTTGGCATAATTATCTTGCATATCTACTGATAAGNAATGAAAATCCTTTCTCCATCACCTGTGAAAAGGTTGGAGCAAAGGAAGGGACAGTTAATCAATTTGCCAAAAATGATTATAAGATTATCAAAGAGCTATTTGATTATGACTTTAAGCCTCTGGAGAAAGACTTGGGAATAAATTGCTTTACCGTAATAAGTGATTATAAAGCCATTAAAAAGAGTAGTCTAAGATATAATCAAAGCGTTAGTGAGAAAGTAAGGCTTCTAAGTGATATGATAGAAGGATCTAAGGATGAGCATGAGGTGTTTACTTATGTGACGAATTTTTATCGTGATTATGGAGTAGGGTCCCTTGGTCTTAATAAAGCATTTAGAATCAGCAAAGATAGTGGTAATCTTGAGTTCATACCTATCACCAACACAAGAGAGGTGTTTTTAAAGGATTTAGTTGGATATGAGCTTCAGAAAAAGAAGCTTATTGATAATACAAGTGCCTTTGTAGAAGGAAGGAAAGCCAACAATGTACTTCTTTTTGGAGATAGTGGTACTGGTAAATCTACATCTGTAAAAGCAATTCTTAATGAGTTTTATAAGGATGGCCTTAGGATAATAGAAATATATAAGCATCAATTTGAGGACCTTTCTGCAGTTATCTCAAAAATTAAAAATCGTAACTATAGATTTATTATTTATATGGATGATTTGTCCTTTGAAGAATTTGAGATAGAATACAAATACCTTAAAGCGGTTATCGAAGGTGGGCTAGAGATAAAGCCAGAGAATGTATTGATTTATGCTACTTCCAATCGCAGACATCTTATTAGAGAAACCTGGAGTGATCGCAGCGATATGGAGATAAGGGAGGAAGTTCATCGCTCTGATACTATGGAAGAAAAACTATCCCTTGTTGCACGTTTTGGTATTACAATTAATTTTTCTGCACCTGGAAAGAAGGACTATCTTGAGATTGTGAGAAATCTTGCCATAAGACAAAACATCAACCTTTCTGAGGATGAACTTTTTGCAGAAGCTAACAAGTGGGAGCTGTCCCATGGAGGCATGAGTGGAAGAACAGCCCAGCAATTTATAGATTATCTTGCTGGACAAGATATAAACTGAAGATAAGAATAGTTGAAAGGAAGGGTTATTATGGATAAGTACAGGATTCTAGTTAAAGGTATTGTTAAGACTGATAACAAATATCTAATCCTTAGCAGATGGTTTGATGATAGGGTAGGTCAGCCATTTCAATGGGGTTTTGTTGATGGGGCTATTGAGTTTGGTGAGGACCCGGACAAGGCGGTATTACGATTGATTAGCGAATTGGCAGGGGTCACAGCAACAGTTGATAGGCCACTTTACACCTGGACATTTAAAACTGGAGATACATTTAACATAGGAATTTCTTATCTATGTATAGCTTCCACTGACGAGGTTGTCTTATCAGAGGATATAGTAGATTATAAGTGGATTGGGAAAAGGGAGTTTAAGCAATACATAGAGGGCAGAGTCCTAGAGGATGTTGAGCGAGTAGAGCTGTAAGAAGGGAGAGACCTAATGCTAACCTTAATAAAGAATGGCTATATCATTGATCCGGCCTCAGATAGAGAAGGTGTATATGACCTGCTTATTGAGGATGATAGGATAAAGCTCATTGATAAGCATATAGCTAAGGATGGTTTATCTGAGGAAGAGCTGACTATTATTGATGCCTCAGGTAAGTATGTAATGCCTGGATTTATTGATCTTCATGTCCACCTAAGGGAACCAGGATATGACTATAAGGAAACGATTAAAACTGGCTCTATGGCAGCAGCCGCAGGTGGCTTTACCACCATTTGTCCAATGCCTAATACTAATCCTCCTATTGACTCACCTGAAGGTATTAAGCTAATCATGGACAAGGCGAAGGAAGGTTCTATAGTTAATATACTTCCAGTTGGCTGTATTACCTTAGGTCAGGAGGGAAAGGTTCTAGCAGACATAAGGGCCATGGCGGAAGCAGGGGCCGTTGCAATAAGTGAAGATGGCAAATCTGTTATGGATAGTGGTCTATATGAGAAGGGTATGAAAGAAGCAGCCAAAGCAGGTATCCTTGTCTTTGCCCATTGTGAGGACAAAGCTCTAGTTGGTAAAGGAGTTATCAATGCTGGACATAAGGCTGATGAATTAAATCTTCCTGGAATAAGTAACGCTGTGGAGGATGTTATTACTGCTAGAGATATTTTTCTTGCTAAAGATACAGGTGCAAGGCTTCATCTATGTCATGTTTCAACTGCCCATAGCGTAGCCATGATTAAGCAAGCTAAAAAAGAAGGTTTATCTGTAACAGGAGAAGTTACTCCACATCACTTTACCCTATCTGATAAAGATATCCCTGAGGATGATGGTAACTATAAGATGAATCCACCCTTAAGGTCACTTAAGGACAAGGAAGCATTAAAGGAAGCTATTAAGGAGAATGTGATTGATGCAATTGCTACTGATCACGCCCCCCATAGTAGAGAAGAAAAATTCACTTCATTTACCAAGGCTTCCTTTGGGATAGTTGGTTTGGAGACGGCATTTGCCCTGACCATGACAGAGCTAGTAAAACCAGGGGTAATTACTCTTAAGCAAATGGTTGAAAAGCTTTCAGCTAATCCTGCAAGAATTCTTAATATATCCAAAGGTTGTATAGGTGAAGGGTGGATTGCAGATTTGGTTATAGCTGATCCGGAAGCTATTTATAGTATTGATGCTAGCCAATTTTACTCTAAGGGTAAGCATTCCCCTTTTGATGGACGAAAGGTAATTGGAAGAATAACTCATACATTTGTAATGGGTAAACTAAAATATCACGATGAAAGGTACGGTAAAAGATGATTAATAAGTTGATTAAGAAAATTGAAGATTCAAAGGCACCTATAGTAGTTGGTCTTGACCCGATGCTGGATTTTATTCCTAATCACATTCTCGAAAGAGCCTATAAGGACAAGGGTGAAAACCTTGAAGGAGTGGGAGAAGCTATATGGAAATATAATAAAGGGATTGTAGATGCAACCTATGATTTGATTCCTGCTGTTAAGCCTCAGGTTGCCATGTATGAACAATTTGGAATAGAGGGACTTATTGCATATAAGAAAACCATAGATTACTGTAAGGATAAAGGACTTATAGTTATAGGTGATGTTAAAAGAGGAGATATTGGTTCTACATCAAAGGCATATGCCACGGGTCATCTTGGAAAAGTAGTTATAGGGGGCAAGGAATATAGGGGATTTGATGAGGATTTTATAACTGTAAATCCATATCTAGGCTCTGATGGTATAAAGCCTTTCATTGATGTTTGTAAGGAAGAAAACAAGGGGTTATTCATCCTAGTTAAGACCTCCAATCCATCCAGTGGCGAGTTCCAGGATCAACAAATTGGAGATAGACCTCTTTATGAGCTGGTAGGAGAAAAGGTTGCCCAATGGGGTGAGCTTCATATGGGAGATAATTATAGTTATATAGGTGCTGTAGTTGGTGCTACCTATCCTGAGATGGGTAAGGTCCTTCGTAAGCTTATGCCTAAAACATATATCCTAGTACCTGGTTATGGTGCCCAGGGCGGTAAGGGGGAGGACTTAGTACATTTCTTTAATAAGGATGGGCTGGGAGCAATTATCAATTCATCACGAGGAATAATAGCAGCATATAAACAGAAGGAATATGAGAAATATGGTCCGGCTGCATATGCAGATGCATCAAGACAGGCTGTAATAGATATGAGAGAGGACTTAAAGAAGGCATTGACTTCTCTCTAGGGTAATAAAATTAGGGCATTTATTCAAGCAAGCTTGATAAATGCCCTGGATTTATTGGAATAATCTGTTTATTCATAAAGATTACATTTTTTCTGGTTCATCGTAGGTAACGCCGAATGTTTCTACTGTTACCTTTTTCATAACTTGTGGCTCTAAAGGAGCATCACTGTAGTTTGTCTTAACCTCAGCAATTTTATCTACTATATCCAGTCCTGTAGTAATCTTACCAAAAGCGGCATAGGAACCATCTAGATGTGGGGAATCCTTATGCATAATAAAGAACTGTGAGCCTGCTGAATTAGGATGCTGTGACCTAGCCATAGATAGAACTCCAGGAGTATGCTTTAGATCATTCTTAAAATTATTATAGGTGAATTCACCCTTAATAGAGTAGCCTGGACCACCCATACCAGTTCCCTCTGGATCTCCACCCTGAATCATAAAACCACGAATGATTCTGTGAAATGTTAGTCCATCATAAAAACCTTTGTTAATAAGAGAAATAAAGTTGTTAACAGTAATGGGAGCAATTTCGGGATAAAGCTCAGCTTTCATAATATCCCCATTCTCCATTTCGAATGTAACTATTGGGTTTGTGCTAGACATAATATTTTCCTTTCAAAATTAGTGATTGCGAAACAGATTAGAATAGCAATAGTATATACTAAATTAATTACTGGGTTTCGCTATGGATATTTCAGCATTTGTTGGTAAATATAACATAGTGGAAATTTCATGTCAATGGAAGCAGAATCCAAATAATAAAATTTCTTATTCATTAGTATATGATATCCTATTAGATAAAATAATATAAATATCCCTTGTTACATGGCCGAATATTTGGTAAGATATGCAGGAAAAGGAAACCATAGTATACCTTTACATATAGGAGAATATATAATGGCAGCAGTTAAGGATAGTATTAAAATATTAGAAAATATAGCTCTAACTGATGATGTGTTTAGTATGTGGCTTGATGCTTCAACTATTGCAAAGAAAGCCATACCCGGTCAGTTTGTTAATCTATTTAGCAAGGATCATAGCATGATGCTTCCAAGGCCTATCAGTATATGTGAGATTGATAAGCTTGGTGGTAGAATTAGATTGGTTTTTAGAGTAGTTGGCAAAGGAACCAAGGAATTCTCCCTGCTTAAAAGAGGAGATTCTATAGAGGTTATGGGTCCCCTTGGTAATGGATTTTCTATAGAAGGAAAAAAGGCATTGATTATTGGTGGAGGAATTGGTATACCACCACTTCTTCAGTTGTCCAAGGATTTTGCTGGGGAGAAGCACATTGTGCTGGGTTACCGGGATACCACCTTCATGGAAGAAGATTTCAGAGCCTACGGGAATGTATATATATCTACGGAGGACGGAAGTCGTGGAGTTAAAGGTAATGTGGTTAATGCAATAGAAGAGAACAACCTTGATGCAGACATCATATATGCCTGTGGACCTACCCCTATGTTAAAGGGATTACAACAATATGCCAAAGAGCATAATATAAAAGCTCAGCTTTCCCTAGAGGAAAGGATGGCTTGTGGTGTTGGTGCTTGCTTAGGCTGTGTATGCAAGTCGAGGAGCGTAGACGATCATAGTATGGTTAATAATAAGAGAGTATGCAAGGAAGGTCCCGTGTTTTATGGGGATGAAGTAGAGCTATAGAAGATTTCGTTCTTTTGCTTTATGCAAATCGTCGATATTCATTATTTGGAAGGGTTTTTGACCCCTAATAATATAAATTGTGTTGTTTCGCAATTGCCTAAGTTTGATATTCATAAGAAGGGAGATATCATGAATACAAGTGTTAATATTGGTGGAATAACATTTAATAATCCTGTGACTACTGCTTCAGGAACCTTTGGCTCAGGGATAGAATATTCAGATTATGTGGATTTATCTAAGTTAGGAGCAGTAACTACCAAAGGAGTAGCTAGCTTTCCTTGGGGAGGTAATCCAACTCCTAGGGTTATAGAGACTCCTAGTGGAATGCTTAATGCAATTGGTCTTCAAAATCCAGGAGTAGATGTATTTATAGCGAGAGATATTCCATTTTTAAGAAAGTTTGATACTAAGATTATAGTAAATGTTGTGGGGAAAACCATAGAGGATTATTGTGAGGTAGTAGATAAGCTAGCTGAATGTGATGTGGATATGCTGGAAATTAATATATCCTGTCCTAATGTTAAGGAAGGTGGTATCGCCTTTGGTCAGGATGCAAAGCAAGTACACTATATTACCTCTGAGATTAAGAAGAGAGCAAAGCAGCCTATTATTATGAAACTGAGTCCTAATGTTACGGATGTTACAGAGATGGCGAGGGCGGCAGAGGCTGGTGGAGCAGACGGAATATCCCTAATCAACACCTTAACTGGAATGAAGATAGATATTCATAAAAGAACTTATGCCCTAGGTAATAAAACTGGAGGTTTATCGGGACCAGCTATTAGACCCATCGCTGTTCGAATGGTTGATCTGGTGGCCAGTGTTGTAAAGCTTCCTATTATCGGCATGGGAGGTATAGCTTCAGCAGAGGATGCTCTTGAGTTTATTATGGCTGGAGCAACTATGGTAGCAGTGGGTACGGCAAACTTTAATAATCCTTCTGCCACAATGGATGTTGTAGAAGGAATAAAAGAATATATGAGCAATTATGGTATTAGTGATATAAAGGAACTGATAGGTTGCGTCAGATAAAGAGCACAGTAGGCTGTGCGGAAAGGTTTGGTTTAAAATGGAGCAATACAAAAAAGATTTCATTGAATTTATGGTGGATGCTAAGGTTCTGAAGTTTGGTGATTTTACCACTAAGAGTGGAAGGAAGACGCCTTTCTTTGTTAACACTGGGTTTTATAGAAGGGGATCTCAGCTACGCAAACTGGGAGAATATTATGCCAGAGCTATAAAGGATAAATATGGACTTAACTTTGATCTGCTTTTTGGCCCAGCCTATAAAGGGATACCCCTTTCTGTGGCTACCTCTATGGCCATCAGTGAATTTTATGACACAGATGTAAAATATTGTTCCAATCGTAAGGAAGTTAAGGATCATGGAGACACTGGTATTCTTCTTGGTTCACCAATATCTGATGGGGATAAGGTCATAATTATCGAGGATGTAACTACAGCCGGAACATCAATCGGAGAAACTATGCCAATACTTCATGCTCAAGGAAAAGTCCAAGTTTTAGGACTGGTAGTATCTGTTGATAGAATGGAGAGAGGACAGGGGACAAAAAGTGCCTTAACAGAGATTAAGGAAAACTATGGTATTGAAACAACAGCAATAGTTACTATGGAGGAAGTAGTAAAACACTTGTATAATAAACCCTATAAAGGTAAAATAATAATAGATGATAAATTAAAAGAAGCTATTGATGGATATTATGAGGTCTATGGTGCTACTAATTAGATTTAAGAAAGGAGTTTTAAAAAATGATGGAGAAAATATATCACACAATGAAATCTGTAGGTGTATGGAATCTCGTTCTTGGAATAGGACTAATCGTTTTAGGATTATTTGCTGGAATATTCATGATTGTTAATGGAGGAATACTCCTTAAGAAAAAATCTGATTTATTATTTTAAGAGGTATGTATTAGTCCAGGCTAATAGTTTATGAAGATGAAATAAGGTAGAAGAAAAGAGTAAGAGAATTGATGAAGGAAACAAATCTAACAAGGCATGATTTTTATTATGATTTGCCTGAAGAATTAATAGCACAGGATCCTTTGGAGGATCGTTCTAGTTCAAGACTTCTGGTTTTAGACAAGAACAATGGAGATATAGAACATACGGTATTTAGTAATATAAAAAAGTATTTAAAGAGTGGGGATTGCCTTGTGCTTAATAATACAAAAGTAATTCCTGCTAGGCTTGTTGGCGAAAAAATATCTGAAAATAGTGTGAGAGGCAGGGGTACTAAAGCTGAGCAAGATGAAACCCATGGAGCAAGTATAGAACTTCTCTTACTAAAAAGAAGAGACAATGACATCTGGGAAACTCTTGTTAAGCCAGGAAAGAAAGCAAGAGTGGGTGCCAAGATTAAATTTGGTGATGGTCTGCTTATTGGTGAAATAGTAGATGTAATCGATGATGGGAACCGACTTGTTAAGTTTAGCTATCAAGGAATTTTTGAAGAGGTTTTAGACCGCTTAGGTGAGATGCCTCTTCCACCATATATAACCCATAGATTAGAGGATAAAAACCGTTACCAAACTGTATATGCAAAGTATGAGGGGTCTGCGGCTGCACCAACAGCGGGACTTCATTTTACTAATGAACTCCTTAAGGATATTGAAGAATTAGGAGTGAAGATTGTATATGTAACTTTACATGTTGGGCTAGGTACTTTCAGGCCGGTAAAGGTGGATAATATACTAGAACATCATATGCACTCTGAGTTCTATGTAGTAAGTGATGAGGTTGCAGATGCAATAAATGAAACTAAGAAAAATGGTGGTAGAGTTATTGGAGTAGGCACTACTAGCTGTAGAACAATAGAATCGGTTACAGATGATAATGGAATAGTCCATGGAGGCAGTGGAGATACTTCAATATTTATCTATCCAGGCTATAGATTTAGGGTTTTAGATGCCTTAATAACTAATTTTCATCTGCCAGAATCAACCTTGATGATGCTTGTTTCTGCCCTGGCAGGTAGGGAACACATAATGAAGGCCTATGAAGAAGCTGTTAAAGAGGGTTATAGGTTCTTTAGTTTTGGAGATGCAATGCTTATAACAACCAACTAGATAAACGCACAAAAGAAAGGCATGGTTATTGAATTGGATAAAAGTATTATTTTTTTTGACATAGATGGAACCATTTTAAGTCATAGAACATTAGAAATTTCAGACAGTACCAAAGAGGCTATTAAGAAGCTACAAGACAATGGACATCTGGTTTTTATTAACACAGGAAGAACATTAGGAGAGATGGGACAGGATGTATTGTCCTTGAACTTTGATGGATATGTATATGGGTGTGGAACCCATATAATATATAAAGGGGAAGAGCTGCACCATGTATCAATATCTGGAGAGATAATAACAGAGCTGATTAAGGATCTTAATGAGCTACATATTGAGGCTATATTAGAAGGATCAAAGGCTATATATTTCTTAGAGGAATATACTAATGAGACTGCAAAAAAGATTAAATTCGATCAGACTTATGTCCTTGGCTACAATGTTCTAGCCTGGGATGAGAAAACCATTGATATTGATAAGTTTTGTATATGGCCACAGGTTAAATCAGGCTTTGAAACCTTTTATAACAAATACAAGGATGTCTTTGATTTTATTGATAGAGGGGATGATTTCTACGAAGTGGTTCCAAGGGGTTATTCAAAGGCTTCAGGAATAGAATTCCTGCTTAAACACCTTAATATATCCCTAGATAATTCATACGCATTAGGAGATAGTTCCAACGATCTTGCAATGCTTGAATATGTCAAGACCAGTATTGCAATGGAGAACTCCTCACAGGATGTCCTAGACATGGCAACATTTATAACCAAGGATGTAGATGAAGGTGGGGTGGAACACGCACTGAAACACTATAAGCTGATATAAACGAATAAGCAGATTAGTCCAAGAAATATGGACATAGTCTGATAATCATTTATCAAAAACACAAGTGGGGGAATGAGAATGTTTAAAATATCTAAAGAAAACTGGGGTCTAAAGATACTTCTAGCCATAATCTTAATGAATGTTATAGTATTTATGAACCTTTCTACAGCAGTGCAAGCCGCAGCTGCGTCCAAAAAGACAGAAATATCAAAATCGGAGCAGGCAAAGGCTGCTTTTCTCAAGTTTATGGAAAAGAAAGATTATGAAAAGCATTTAGATGCGGAATATGGGGATGGAAAGTATTATTTTACTGTTATAGACTTAAATCAGGATGGAATAACCGAATTAATGGTAGGAACCAGAGAAACTATGGGGTGGCAATCGATTGCTTTATATCAGTTTAAAAACGGTAAGGTGGTGCTAGCAGATGAGTTATACTGCTTCGGATCACCACTTTATAATAAAGACAAGAAAAATCTAATCTATTTACCCTATCGTAGTTCAGTACGTGAAGAATGTATTGTAGTGACTAAATTAGAAAAAGGAAGCTTAAAGACAATCAGAAAATTCTCTTACCATGATATTGGTATGGATAGAGATGATAATTATATTTATGAATACAGTACATCTAAAGGTGAAAGTCAGGAAAAAACCATAATATCAAAGAAAGAATATGATTCTTATTTTGATAAATATGTAAACGATGCAGAACGGATTGAACTTTATGAAAATACGAAGCAGAATCGTAATTTGTATCTACAAGGAAAAAACACAGTAGAGGTTGGAGTAGGGCAAAAGATACAGTTATCCTTGGATGTAAAATTTTCGGATAAAGTAACCTGGTCAAGTAGCAATAAATCGATTGTTGAAGTGGATAAGTCAGGGAATATAAAGCCCAAGAAACTAGGAACTGCTACCGTTACAGCAACTGTAAAATATGTAAAGCATAAGGAAAAGTTCAGTTTTAAGATTAAGATAAAAGATGACAAATATATGTCCAAAGTAGTTTATAGGCAGTTCTTGGAGGAGATGGAAAAGAAGCAAATAGGAAGTGGTTATGATACCTTTGCAATTTTTGATATCAATGGGGATGGAGTTATGGAATTACTACATTCCGATGCAAAGATGACTTATTACACCTATGTGAAGGGAGAAATGAAAGAACTTACCTCAACAATTGAAGGAGGATCATTCTATAATCCGAAAAAGAGTTATCTCGTATTGTGGGAAAGCGATGGGGATATCTGGTATAATGTATATAAAATGAAGAATAATAAACTTACTCACGTTACGGATATATTATATGCTGCTTATTCAAGTAATGGGGATTACTTTATCGATAAAAAGAAAATCACTAAGAAAGAAGCAGACAAATATCTAAAAGGTAATGACATCCACGTATCGATCAATACTGAAGAAAAGCGTAAACAGATAATTAAATGACATAAAGGATTTGAAGGCTCGAAAGTAAAGACTGTGCCTAGGGATAAATATTCGAATTCTATCACTTGACATTTTTAATTAAGTTGATTAAGATATGATAAATAGATAAACAATTGTATATTCTAAGTAAAAGCTTTGAAGGTGATTTTAGTAGCATGTATTTCCCTGACAGAGATAATAGGCCATCGGCTGCAAGCCTATTTCGGGTTCTTTTATAATGCGAATTTCGGCACTGGAGCTGTCTTTTGAAAGAAAGATCGGTTACGTTCCGTTATAACGACTAGAGAAGCCATGCTTTGAGGCTTAAACTTGGGTGGTACCACGATGCTTTCGTCCCTTTGGAGACGAAAGCTTTTTTTATTGAAAAAGTATTAAATTAGGAAGACAGATTGAAAAATCAAGATTTTTCAATCGTAAATTTGTGCACTGCGTAAAATGAAAATCAAAGATTTACAATGAGAAGCTTCGCCTCTCATTTAGAAAATTGTATGCAGGCTAAGATGAAAGGAATGGTTATTAGTATGTTAGAAAATCTTGATAAGATTAGAAGTAAGTTTTCTGAGGAATTAAAAGCAATTGATTCTAACGATAAGCTTGAGAAATTAAGAGTTGCCTTTCTTGGTAAGAAGGGTTTAGTTACTGAGGAGCTAAAAAATATTAAAAATTTAGCTAATGATGTTAAGAAGGTGGCAGGAAAAGAATTAAATATACTTAAGAATGAGATTGAAGCTGCTATCGCCCAGTATCAGAAGACCTTGGAGGAAATGGAATACCAAAAGGAGATAGACAATGCTGAGGTCTATGATTATTCTATTCCTTCTGAGAAGCCAGTTGGAACCCTTCATCCTATATCAATCGTTCAAAAACAGATCGAAGATATCTTTAAAACCATGGGATTTGTTATCGAGGATGGTCTAGAGATTCAGACAGAATATAATAACTTTGAAGCAGTTAATATACCTAAGAACCATCCAGCAAGAGATATGCAGGATACCTATTATCTTGAAAATGGTCAGATTTTAAAGACCCATACCTCAGCTGCACAGAACACTATCATGAAGAAGTATGGCGCTCCTAATCCAGGTGAAACCCTAAAGGTCTTATTTCCTGGTAGATGCTTTAGAAATGAGAATTTAGATGCCAGCCATGAGAATACATTTTTCCAATTAGAGGGAATGATGATTGGTGAGGATATATCCATATCCAACCTTATATATTTTATGAGGGTCCTTTTAACAGAAGTCTTTGAGAGAGATGTTAAGGTAAGACTTCGCCCAGGTTACTTCCCATTCGTAGAGCCAGGCTTTGAGCTTGATATAAATTGCGAAATCTGCGGTGGTGACGGATGCACTACCTGTAAGAACACTGGCTGGATTGAATTATTGCCCTGTGGAATGATACATCCTAATGTACTAAGTATGGGTGGCATTGATCCAGAGAAGTACACAGGATTTGCATTTGGACTGGGACTTACAAGACTTGCTATGATGAAATATAACATCAAGGATATTCGCCTATTTAATGGAGGAAATCTTAAGCAGTTAAAGCAATTCGTAAAATAGATTATAGGTAAAGTGAGAAAAGTGAATTATTAAAATTCACTTTGCAAATATTGTGCCTTTGGCCCAAGGTTTGCAGATATCGTGGAAAGGTAGGAGTATGATATGTTAGTATCAATGAATTGGATTTCAGAATTTACAGATCTTACTGGAGTAGATGTAAAGGAGTTAATCGGAAGATTTACCTTATCTACTGCAGAGGTTGAAGATATATATGAAATGGGTAAGAATATTAAGGATGTAGTTGTGGGCAAGATAGTAGCCATGGAGGACCATCCTAATTCTAAGAAGTTACACCTAGTTAAGGTGGATATAGGTAGTGAAGTTGTAGATTGCGTATGTGGAGCACCTAATGTATTTGTTGGGGCCGTTGTACCATTTGCCAAGATAGGTGGTCAGGTTGGTGATCTTGAGATTAAGGAGGCATCAATTGCTGGGGAAGTAAGTCGTGGTATGTGCTGCTCTGAGAAGGAACTAGGCATCAGCGATGACAACTCAGGACTTATGATATTAGAGGATAAGTATCCACTAGGAACAGACATTAAGGAATTTATGGATATCGAGGACACAATCTTTGAAGTGGATAATAAGTCCTTAACTAATAGACCGGACCTATGGGGGCATTACGGAATCGCAAGAGAGATTTCTGTATTAACTAAACGACCTTTAAAGCCACTTGATGTTATGGATACCAGTGTGTTTAAAGATCTTCCTGAAATAGATATTAAGGTAGAGGATACTGAAAAATGTTACCGCTACAGCTGTATGGCTGTGAAAAATATCAAGGTGAAGAAATCTCCAATCAACATGAGAATTCGTCTTACCTATTGTGGTATGAGACCTATCAACCTACTGGCAGACTTAACAAATTATCTTATGATGGAGCTAGGTCAGCCTATGCATGCATTTGATAATGATAAGGTATCAAAAGTAAGAGTAAAGACCTTTGACAAGCCAATTGACTTTGTTACCTTAGATGGTACAAAGCGTACTATTGAGGCAGATACCCTTATGATATGTAATGATAACGAACCTACCGGTGTAGCAGGGGTTATGGGTGGAGAGTTTTCTGAGATTACAGATGCTACTGATTCAGTTATGCTGGAGTCAGCTAACTTTGACGGAGCTACAATTCGTAAATCCGCAACTAAGTTAGGACTTCGTACCGATGCTAGTGCTAGATACGAAAAGACCCTGGATCCAGAGCTTACAACCTTAGCTATAGATCGTTTCATGAAGCTACTTAAGGATATAGACCCTGAGATTACTGTAGTATCTTCATTAACTGATTCCTATGTAAAGCGTTATGATACCATTACCATAGATATTGATAAGTCTTTTGTTGACAAATATACAGGAATTGATATTTCCTCAGATGAGATAGAGGATACCTTAACCCGTCTTGGTTTTGGCTTGACCCGTAATGGAGATAAGTTTACTGTAGTAGTTCCATCCTGGAGAGCAACCAAGGACGTAAGTATGAAGGCGGATATAATTGAAGAAATTACCCGTATATATGGCTATGATAACTTTGAAGTTCGCTCAACCAAGAGTCTTCTTGTTCCTGTTCGCCACAGCGTGGAAAGGGATAATGAGTATGAGATTAAACAGCTTTTATCAAAGCAGTATGCCATGAATGAAGTTCATAGCTATCTTTGGTATGAGACCAAGCTTAATAAAGAGATGGGTATCGTTACAGATAAAAATATCAGGGTTATTAACTCTTTAACAGCAGAAAATGATACCATAAGATCCACAATTATTCCAAGTCTTTTAGGCGTTGTTCTTAAAAATGTTGAGAGTAATCCAGAGATGGGAATATATGAAATTGGCCGAGTGGCTAATGGCTTAAAAGTTGATGGATTATGTGATGAAAGAAAGAGACTTGGATTTGTAGTTGCTAGTAAGAAATTAAGTGAAAAAGAGGTATACTTTAAGACTAAGGAAATAGTAGAGATGCTATTACATGATATTAAAAATATTCAGCCNANATTTGCTCCTNAGAAAGAATTAAGTAAGTATAACTTTGTTCATCCAGTTAATTGTGCTAGCATATCATTGGAGAATAAGGAAATTGGATATTTATCAGTGCTTAATCCAAGGGTAAGAAATAATATTGATAAGAAGCTTAATGTTGCTTTTGTCGAAATTGATATTATGGACATGGAAGAAGTTGCTGCACAGCCTCTAAATTACAAGGAAGTGTCTAAGTATCCTGGAGTTTCAGTGGATTTAAGTATATTAGCAGATAAAGCAATGAGCTATGAAGCCATAACAAAGATTATTGACCAATATCCATGTGAATATCTACAGGGATATCATCTAGTTGATATATTTGAAGATGAGAAGCTTCTAGCAGGCAAAAAGAGTGTAACCATTCACTTTGAATTCGGCTCTATGACAAAGACCCTAGAAAGTAATGAAATATCAGAGATGGTTGATGAGCTGCTTGCTGTATTAAAGAATAATGGTTTAGAATTAAGATAAATTAGGCTATATAAAATAAAAAATCTTTTCAAACACTTATGGTTATACTATAATATACACGAATAAGCAGATTAGTCCAAGAAAGACAGGATATTTATCAAGCTTGCTTGAATAAAGGTCATGGCTTTATTGGATAAGTGCATACGTGCAGCGTATCTGCAAGCATATACGCGGAAAATACGAAGCATTTGAGCTCCTAATCTGCTAATTTATGATATATATAGAAACATAATCTACTTTTTATACTTAAGATTATTTAGTTAGGATGATGAATATGCGAATGAAGAAGCTTAAGGCTAAGAAAGGAAGGGTTGAGAATATGTTAAAAGAGTTCAAAAAATTTGCCCTAAGAGGCAATATGATTGATCTTGCAGTGGGTATCATAATCGGTGGTGCCTTTACAGGACTAGTTAATTCATTAGTTAATGATATTATTATGCCAGTACTTAATATTTTCACTAAGAATATTAATTTTGCCAATCTTTTCATTGCCTTGGATGGTGTTAAATATGAAGACTTAGAAGCTGCTAAAGCTGCTAATGCGGCCACCATTAATTATGGCGCATTCATCTCCGGGGTAATCAACTTCCTCATTATGGCTTTTGTTGTGTTCTTATTAGTCAAGTGGATTAATAAGCTTAAGAAACCTGAACCAGTTGCAGCACCTTCCACTAAGAAATGTGCATACTGCTTATCTGATATCAATATCAATGCAACAAGGTGTCCACACTGTACTTCAGAAGTTGAAGCTTAGAATTTAAGAGTTTATAAGATTAAGAGTTTATGAGTTAAAGGAGAATAGATTGAAAAATCTTGATTTTTCAATCGCAACTTTGTGCCCTGCGTAACATGAAAATCAGAGATTTTCATGTAGAAAGATTGCAGATAATGATGAAAGGTATTGGTGTTAAAATGCTTAAAAGGTTTTATCCAAAAAGAACGGCAGAATCCACATATGTCATTGATTATAAAAAGTTATATCAAGAAGGGTACCGTGGGATAATATTTGATATTGACAATACTCTTGTAAGACATGATGAAGATGCTACTGATAGGGCCATAGAACTTTTTAAGCATATTAAAGAAATTGGCTTTAAAAGCTGCCTAATCTCCAATAATGATGAAGAAAGGGTTAAGCGCTTTAACAAGGATATTAAGACTAATTACATCTTTGATGCACATAAACCCAGTAGAAAAAACTATATTAAAGCTACTAAGATAATGGGAACAACTATTGATACAACAATCTTTATCGGTGACCAGCTTTTTACTGATATCTACGGTGCAAATAGGACTGGAATGATGTCATATTTGGTTAAGCCTATTTCTCCAAAAGAAGAGATACAGATTGTATTTAAGCGGAGATTAGAGAAGATAGTATTATATTTTTACCATAGAGATATGAATAAAAGAAGAAGCAATATAGTCTTAATAGGTTTTATGGGATGCGGCAAAAGCTCAGTTGGTAAGGCTCTAGCTAAGCAATTAGGATATAATTTTATTGATACTGATATGATGATCGAGAAGAAAGTAGGGTCTTCCATTAGTCAAATCTTTGAAACCAAGGGTGAAGAGTACTTTAGAGATATGGAGTCAAGAATTTTAAAAGGGATCTTATCTACTATTAATGGAGCGGTGATTTCAACTGGTGGAGGCCTACCTATGCGCTCCAAGAATAGGGAAGCCTTAAAAAGAATTGGCAAGGTTGTATATCTAAAAGGATCTAAAGAGCTTCTTGTTCAGAGGCTATCTAAGGATACAACAAGACCTCTTTTAAAGGGAGAGGATATTTCCAAACGAGTTGATGTGCTTTTAAAGGAACGTTCCCATATTTATGAAGAACTTGCCCACAGAATTATTAATATAGATGGTAAATCAATAAGTGAAATTGTTGATGAGATTACAAAAAGGTAGTAAGGAATTGCAAGCTCGCTTGCATATTCTGAGGGTCATGGCANGATCATGAAGTGGTTTTCTTCATGATATAAAGGAGGGATAGCAATAAAAGTCTTAGTTATTAATGGTCCAAATCTTAATTTCCTAGGGATAAGAGATAAGNGNATATATGGTAAGGAAGATTATCCTCATCTCGTAGGATTATTAGGAAGCAAAGGAAAAGAACTTGGTATTACTATAGAGACATTTCAGAGTAATGGAGAAGGGGAGATTATCGATCGTATCCAAAAAAGCTATTATGATGGTGTAGATGGTATAATCATAAACCCTGGTGCATACACCCATTATAGCTATGCTATTCGTGATGCCCTGGCCTCTATCAATGTACCCATAATTGAAGTACATATCTCCAACGTTCACAAAAGGGAAGAGTTTCGCCACATTTCAGTTACAGCACCAGTTTGTACAGGGCAGATAGTAGGGCTTGGATTGCAGGGGTATTTGCTAGCAGTGGATGCTCTAAAAAATATTATTGACAACAGTAATAGGAAAGAGAGTTAGATACAATTATGGATAATTTTAAAAAGGTTCAAGAAATATTGCAGAAGAATAATCTAGATGCAGTACTTATTTCTAATGGCAAGAACATGTATTATGTAAGTGGATTTGCTGGAGAAACAGGATATGTCTATATTTCATCAAAAAGACATGCTGTTATAACTGATTTTAGATATACAATTCAGGCAGAAATCGAAGCCAAGGGCTATGAAATCATTACCATTGGTAATGGTGGATATGAAGAAGCAATTAATGATATTCTAAAAGAAGATGGTATTAATAAACTTGCTTTTGAATCAGAGGATATGCTTTTTGCCACATATAATAAGCTTAAAGACAAGCTTCTTGTAGATGAACTTCTTCCATTAGGGGATGATATTACTCGATTGAGAAGAATTAAGACACCTAAGGAATTAGAATATATCAAAAAGGCAGAAGCAATAGGTGATAGTGTATTCACTGAAATATTGAATTTCATAAAACCAGGAATGACAGAGCTTGAAATTGCAGCTCGTATAGAATATTTACTAAAGATTAATGGAGGTACAACAACTAGCTTTCCTGCTATAGTTGCCTCAGGAGTGAATTCTTCCATGCCCCATGCTGTGCCTAGTCAGAAGAAGGTTGAGATGGGTGATTTTCTAACAATGGATTTTGGCTGTGTATATAATGGATATTGTTCAGACATGACTAGAACAATTGTGATAGGTAAAGCATCGGATAAACAAAAGGAAATATATAACACAGTTTTAAAAGCACAGATGGCGGTTCTTGATGTTATAAAAGCAGGATTCAAAGGTAAAGAGCTTGATAAGATTGCTAGAGATATTATCTACGATGCTGGCTATGAAGGATGCTTCGGACATGGACTTGGCCATAGTGTAGGGCTAGCAATTCATGAGAACCCTAGATTATCTGTATCTGAGGAAGATGTTATTCTTGCTGGTATGACAGCAACTATCGAACCAGGTATTTATATCAAGGACTTTGGTGGAGTTAGGATNGAAGACTTNGTTGTTGTAACAGAAACAGGTTGTGAGAATTTCACCAATTCAGATAAGAATCTAATAGAGCTTTAGGCAGAAGAGATTGCATTTTAGCTAATTATGTTGTAGAGTCTTATTATAAACAGAATAGACAATGTAAGAAATAGGTCGATTTAGAAAAAATAGTTGCAAATAGTGTCAGTTTATTATAAACTAATCTGTAGTCAATTTTAAGGAGGAGTTATTGAATGGTATCAGCAGGTGATTTTAGAAATGGTCTGACTGTTGAAATAGAAGGCAACGTATATCAGGTTGTTGATTTTCAGCATGTAAAGCCAGGCAAAGGTGCCGCATTTGTAAGAACAAAATTAAGAAATATAATGAATGGTGGTTTAATAGAAAAAACCTTCCGTCCTACTGAGAGATTTGAACAAGCTCATATTGATCGAAGCGATTACCAATATTTATACGCTGACGGAGACTTATTCAATTTTATGAACGTAGAGACTTATGATCAGATAGCTTTATCTAGTGATGAAGTTGGAGATTCCCTGAAGTTTATCAAAGAGAATGAGATGGTTAAGATGCTTTCCTATCAAGGTAAGGTATTCGCAATCGAACCTCCTCTATTTGTAGAACTAGTTATTACAGATACTGAGCCAGGCTTTAAGGGAGATACAGCAACAGGAGCTTCAAAGCCAGCTGTTGTAGAGACTGGAGCAACTGTATTTGTTCCATTATTCGTAGAGCAAGGTGATAAGATCAGTATTGATACTAGAACCGGCGAGTATATGAAGAGAGTATAATTTATTAGAGATAATAATACAGCGCAATCGTGGAATATTTCACGGTTGCGTTTTTTTATTTTATCTAGCCCATATCTAGGAATATATGTAGAAATATGTTAGAAAATATGATATGTTTATAATATTAGAAAGTTAATAACAAGAAATACAAGTTGCAAAAGGATAATTACAACTTATTTGTAATATATGTGAAAAAAATTAAAGTATTGTATTGCATATATTACCTATAAGTAATATAATGTTACTAAAGAGAGGGTATACTTTGGATATAGTAAAGAATTCTATGTTTTCTAAGATTTACGAAGTTGATTGTTTCCAGAAGGAATTTAAGAAAATGACTAAAGAAAAGCTTGCAATTAAGCCACCTTATCCTAGATATCAAAAGTGGCTTATTGCTTCTTTGACTATTTTAGAGGAGTATGGGAAAGATGCAATAAATCTAGAAAACTTTGAGCAATTGGAAAGTGTGAAGCCTAGTATCTATAGTATCAGATATCCAAAAAGTAAATTGAATCCTAGAGTATTATATGTATATCTGGAAAATGGGGATATATTGTTATTAACAGCATTTAAGGAAGAAAGAAAAAGTGATTATACTAGAAATATTAAAATGGTTAAAAAAAGGTTGAAGGCGTTAGATGCATAGAATAATCCTTTCTGTCAAATGAATATTATTGTTTTTGGCGGTTAAGATTATTATGAGGAGGATTAAAATGGGTATAAATGAGAGAATAAAAAATGCAAAAACAACAGAATGGTTATCGGAAGGAATCTCACAGATTGAAATTGATAAGATAAAAAAATTAGCCTTAATATCTTCAAAGATCCAATTAAAAAGAATTTCACTTGGCATGAATCAAAAACAGTTTGCAAAAATGATGGGTGTGTCACAAGGAATGGTATCAAAATGGGAAAGTGGAGAATATAACTTTACACTTACTACACTAATTGATATATGCTCCAAATTAGATTTGGAATTTGAACCTAATATTAAGGATAATGAATACCACTATGATAATAATTTTGAAACTATATCAATTCCTTTTGAGGATAATATTATTACTTTAGATGAATGGTGTTCTATCATGAAAACTGAGAATACAAAGGGGATAGCATAATGAATTTTAATATGATAACATCAGAATTGAATTTTCAGGGATGTACAATTAGAGAATTAAAGGTTGTTAATAATATTGTGTCAATATCATCTGATGTAGTAAGAAAAATAGGTTTAGAAATTGTGCCATCTGAGATCATTATGNACCAAGAGAAAAAATATGGCAAACTATTAATGAAAATAGTAGTCGAACTTGAAGAAAATCTTAAGAATGTAGCCAATATCGAGTTAGTGATAGAAGGAGCATTTTCAGCTCCATCATCAGTTGATGAAAATACTTTTAAAGAACTGGTACTTATTAATGGTGCTGCATCATTGTATTCTATTGGAAGGAGCAAGATAGAGAATATATCTGCAACTACATTTCTAGAAGGTAAGATCATTATTCCGATGATAAATATATATGATTACTATAAAGAAAAGAAGAAAGAAATAGAAGAGATGAAAATAAAGTGAATTAGCTTGCCAATTCACTTTATCTTTGATACGAGTTCATTGGTGATTTTATCAATTGCATCATCTTCAATCTTCGTTCCAAGGAAATACTCAATAGCTTGCTTTGCTTGAGCAACAAGCATAAGCAGACCTGTTACAGACTTTATTCCTAATTCTCTTGCCTGTAGTGTAAGCTTTGTATCAAGGGGATTGTATATAAGATCAACAACAGCCTGACACTTTTTGAAAGTTGTCAAATCTAGTGGAGAAGCATCAATATTAGGATACATACCAAGAGGAGTTGTATTAATTATTACATCACTGTCAGAATGATTCTGGTAGCAATCCTCATAGGATATGGTACTTTCTGAAGGCCTTCTACTAACTATCAGTATCTCCCCTGCTTTAAGATGCTCCAAAACGGCAACAACTGCCCTAGCTGCTCCACCATTACCAAGAACTAAGCATTTCTTACCTTTAATCTCGATATTATTATGAATAAGCATATATTCAAAGCCATAAAAGTCTGTATTATATCCGGTTAAGATCCCGTTGTTATTAACTATAGTATTAACTGCACCCACTGCCTTGGCTGTCTCATGTAATTCATCAAGGTAGGGAATCACTTTCTGCTTATAAGGAATCGTAACATTAATAGCAGTAAAATCCTTCTTTTCCATAAATCCATGGAATTCTTCACTATCTAAAGGAATTAAATCATATATATAATCTGCCAGCTTTTCATGAATAACCTTAGAATAGCTGTGTCCTAATTTTTCACCAATAAGTCCATATCTCATATACATCCCTACTTTCTCTTGAGCTAGTATTTTTTNAAACAACTAATCTGATTACCATTTAGAATAATATAGTTTCACTAATTAATCAACAGATTATATCTATAAAACCAATCTAAAAGTCATTATATAGCCTTCTAATGTCTTGATATGAAGGAGGAAAATAATTATGAAACCAAAAAAGGCTTAATAGTAACTTTCAATTTCTTACTACTTGTCTGCATAAATTATTATCCATGGAATATATTGTTTTAGAAGCAAATTGGATAAGCCTTTCATTTTTAATAGATAGGAGGAAATGTCGAATGAATGGGAAAGACGAGCTTCTGAAGATATTTTCCCTAAAGCTCAGAACTATATTTGGAAAGCTTGTAATTAATTATGAAAAGCTGCAGGAAATAAGGCTTCGCATAAGCTCTCCTCTAATCATCGTCTATGAGAATAAGGAATACTTTATAAGTGACGACGCCAAATTAGTAGACAACCCTAGCAAGGCAGTAATAATCAGTAAGAATGAAATCCGAGAGACTATGGAATACATAAGTAACTATTCCCTATATGCCTTCGAGGAGGAAATTAAACAAGGGTTTATAACTATTAATGGAGGCCATAGGATTGGTATAACTGGGAAGACAATCATAGAGCAGAACACCATAAAGGGTATTAAACATATTTCCTTTATCAATATAAGATTGGCCCATCAGATTAAGGGATGTGCATCCCCAGTCTTACCCTATATTGTCAACAGTAGCTTAGCTGGAATTTATCATACTATGATAATCTCCCCACCTAGATGCGGTAAAACTACATTGCTTAGAGATCTTATTCGTATGATTTCCAATGGGAATAAGTATATTTCTGGAATGTCTGTTGGAGTGGTTGATGAACGTTCTGAGATTGCTGCCTGTTATATGGGGGTACCACAGAATGAAATAGGTATTAGAAGTGATGTCCTGGATTGCTGCCCTAAGGCTATAGGGATGTTGATGCTTATTCGTTCCATGTCTCCCCAAGTGATCGCCGTTGATGAGATAGGATCTATAGAGGATTTGTCTGCCATAGATTATGTTATTGGATGTGGCTGTAAGTTGATTGCTACTGTTCATGGAAGCTCAATAGAAGATATAAAGAGTAAACCAATACTAAGTGAACTGGTTAAGAAGCAATTATTTGAAAGATATATTGTCTTGAGCAATCGTGGGGGAGTTGGTAGCATAGAAGCTATTTATGATGGATCAGGGATAATGCTTTAAAAGCGAAGATTATGAAATAGGAGGACAAACTATTATGTTATGGATGAAAATAGTCGGCTGTATACTTGTTATCACATCTTCCACAGCAATAGGTTTCTTTTTTAGTAATGAGATGAAATACCGCTTGGACAATCTAAGGGAGCTTAAAAAATTAATAGTCCTCTTGCGAGGAGATATTCGATTTGCCAATACACCTCTACCAGAAGCAATAAGTGCTATTGCAAGAAGAAATCCTGGGATATATGAACCATTCTTTCAGAACACTGCTAGGAAACTGCAGGAGCTTTCCGGTAGAACCTTTACAGAAATCTGGAAAGAGGCGGTAGAAACAGATCTTTTGGATACCTCCTTAAGTAAGAAGGACAAACAAAACCTTATAGGATTTGGGGAAAACTTAGGTTACTTGGACAAGGATATGCAGTTGAATACGCTGGAGTTATTTATTACCCAGTTGGAAGATGAAATAACTGAAATATCACAGAAGGTGAAGGAAAAGTCTTATTTGTACAATAGCTTGGGCATAATGGCTGGTATTTTCATATCAATTCTTATGTTTTAGAATGTCGTGGGGGAACTATGGATTTTAGTCTGATATTAAAAATTGCAGTTGTGGGAATTATTATTTCCATACTAAATCAAATATTGAAACAAACTGGTAGGGATGAATTAGCCTTTTTATCAAGTTTGGCAGGACTGATTTTAGTGCTGTTTTGGCTTTTACCCTATCTTACTGAGTTGTTTGTTACTATCGAGAGACTCTTCATTATGGTCAACTAATTGACAGTCGGGGGATGGATATGGAAGGTCCAATTAAAGGAATAATAGGCATTGCCGCTGGAGGAATTATAGCTGTAATGTTTGCAGTTATTTTTAAGAAGGAAAGAGAGGCATTCTCTGTATATATAAATATTATGGCGTGTATAGTGATTCTAATATGGGGACTTGGTAGGCTAGAGATAATAATTGATGCCATTAATAAACTACAATCTCATATACAAATCAATAAATCCTATGTCAGCATTCTTATAAAGATTATTGGGATCACCTATGTGACTGAATTCTCTGCTTCAATATGCAAGGATTCCGGTTATCATGCCATAGGGGAGCAGATTGAACTGGTTGGTAAGCTTTCAATACTTGCTATTGGAATGCCTATAATGCTAGCTCTACTAGATACTATATTAAGTTTTTTGACCACTAATTAAGGGTAAGTCTTATAATAAAGGATGTATGGATGAGGAATATAATCAGAAAATATTCAAGAGATANNTATNNAAAGGTAATCATAGGCCTGTTTATAATATTGCTGTCCTTACTGGTTAACACCAAGGAGGTTAAGGCTATTAGCAATTACAGTGGTGACATGGATTATACGGATATCCAAGGGGTAATTGATGATATTATGTCTTATGGCAATGAGTTTGATTTTAGTCGCTATGTAGAAAAGTTAATTAACGGGGAAGTTAAGTTTTCCTTAACTGATATTGGACTTTCCCTAATAGCCTCAATAAAAGGGGAGATAAAAGCTAATCTAGGGGTGTTCGGTAGGCTTGTATCGATTGCCCTAGTAGCGGCCCTCTTTAGTAATTTATCAATGGCCTTTAAAAATAGTCAAGTTTCGGATACAGGATACTATATTACATACTTATTATTGTTTGGAGTTATAGTAAGCAGCTTTGTAGCCGCCTCAGAGGTAGCTGTCAATGGGATTCATTCTTTACTAGAATTTATGAAGGTTCTTGCTCCTGCATATTTTTTGGCGGTGGGTTTTAGTACAGGCAGTACCACATCCCTTATCTATTACGAAGGAGCATTAATGGTTATTACAGTGGCAGATGCAATAATCCTTAAAATGGTGGTGCCTCTTATAAATTTTTACTTAATAGTAACCCTAGCTAATAATCTTGCAAAAGAAGACATGCTCTCAAAGCTGGTTGGTCTATTTGAGAATATTATTGGATGGGCATTAAAGGGAGTTTTAGCTGCTGTGGTTAGTCTTGGAGCTATACAGGGGCTCATTGTACCTGTAGCTGATAGGGTGAAAAGGTCTTCCTTACTTAAAGCCTCCGCTGCAATTCCTGGAGTAGGAGATGCAATAGGAGGAGTGGCTGAAACCATCCTAGGAGCTGGGATGCTCTTAAAGAATGCAATAGGTGTCACTGGTATCGTTGTAATCATAACAATGTGTGCGGCGCCATTTATCAAGCTATTTATGATAATGGTTATATATAAAATAGGATGTGCTGTACTGCAACCTATTTCTGATAAGCGTATGGTGGAATGCTTAAGTGCATCTGCAAAGGCTGCGGAGATGTTACTACATGCTGTATTTATAGGAGCGGTTTTGTTTATATTATCTATAACAATTGTGGCTGTAACAACTGGAAGCGCTCAATAGGAAGCCGAAATTGAAGGGAATGGTTATTGATGGATAGGATATATGAATGGATCAGAAGTATAGTAATTTATATGATACTTAATACTATTATCATGAACCTTATAGGAAAAAGTAGTTATAAGAAATATATCAGTGTTATTTCAGGAATGATATTAATGCTTATAATAATTACACCGGTACTTGAAATAATGAATATCGAAGATACTATTGATTTACATATTGCATCAAATAATGTATCTATGGAGGCGGCAAACTTTAAAAATAGCCTTAGGAAAATGGAGGAGAAGCAGATTGATGAAATATTTGCTGAATATAAAGAGAAGATATGGAAAGATATTGAGACTATGCTACAGGAGGATGAATTAAAGCTTGCAGATATATCTATAGAGATAAATAGGGATGAGAACAGTCCTAATTTTGGATACATTAATAAGATGAATATAAAAATGAAAAAAGAAGAGGTTGATAACAAAAAAGATGATGTTCTTAATATTAAAAGAATTGAAATAGACCCAATATCTTTTTCAAAAAATAGAAAAAATGATGAGGCAAATCCCCCCTCAGCCATTGAAATAAGGATAAAAAACAAGCTCTCAGACTTCTATAATATTAAAGGGGATAATATAAATATTAGTATACAATGAAAATAATTTTAAGCTTTCATTGACCTATACTGGAATGGAGGATGAATGGAAAAAAAGAAAATTTCCCTAAAGGAGATAGGCCTACCCAGATTAGTAATGCTTTTAATGGCTGGTGTACTCCTGATTTTATTGACATTTCCAGGCATCTTTGACTCTAAGAAAGCAAAAGATGAACCAAGAAAAGACAACATNAATAGTATCGCGGAAAATGATATGAATACGACAAGCTATAGTACGAATACTTATATAGAAGAAATGGAAAGCAAGCTTTGTGGGATTTTAAAAAAAGTAAGGGGAATTGGTGAAGTAGAGGTAATGATTACTCTTAAAAATTCTAAAGAGCAGGTTCCCTTAAAGGATCGTCCTTATACGCAGGAAGGCTTAAATGAATTAGATGGGGAGGGTGGAAATAGAACCAATAACAAGGTGCAACGGGATGAAAGCACCGTATTAGTTACTGATGATAATGGAAATGAAGTGCCATACATAATAAGTGAAATCGAACCTGAGGTAGAGGGTGTATTAGTAGTTGCAGAAGGTGGAGATGATGCCAAGATAATTATGGACATTATGGAGACGGTTGAGGTGCTATTTAATGTACCTGCCCATAAGGTAAAGGTGATGAAATTAGGTAATACCATAAATTGATTAGGAAGTAAGTATGAAGAAAAAGTATCTTCATTCGCAATTAGAGCCATAGGCTAAAAGATTGCAGACTATTAAAGAAAGGAAAGGTAATATTATGAAGAATATATTTAAGAAGAACCAGATAATAATAACTGCATTAGCTATTATGATCATAATTGCAGGTTATCTTAGTTTTACCAATGATGATAAACTTGATGATCCAAGTGCATTGCAAACTGTAAATCCTGATGAAGCTGGATATGAGGAATATTCTGAGCTGGATGGCATAGAGCTTGCATCTGATATAAATGATAATGACGAAACAATGGATAATACAGATCCTACTGATAACAATGATGAAACAGATGGAGATGACACTAATACTCTTGATGATACCGATAATGATGAGACCACTCCTGTAAAAACACTTGATGATGCTGATGAACTTGGGGAGCTTGGCCAGTTTTCTGATGATGATATCCTAGCTAATGCCAATGATGTAGCAGATAATGGTGAGTTAAACATTGAAGATGGAGTTCCAGGGGAAGCAGTTCTAGCAAGTGNAACATTAGATGCAGGTTATTTTGCGTCTTCAAAGCTTAACAGAGAACAAGTGAGAGCAAGAAATGCAGCAGAGTATAAAGAGATTATGGAAAATCCTGAGGTATCAGAAGAANCTAAACAAATAGCNACTAATGCACTTATTGAATTGACAATGATAAGAGAAAAAGAAAGCGCTGCAGAAATGNTATTGGAAGCAAGGGGATTTGATGGATCAATAGTTCGTATTACTGATGGCGATGTAGAGGTTGTAATTAATTCTGAGAATCTAACTGAGCAACAATTAGCTATTATTGAGGAAGTTGTTAAGGATAAAACTGATGCTTCCATTGAGAATATTAGTATTCTACCAGTTGTTATACAAGAATAATCTTAATAATTTAATATTAATTGCAAAAATGATTAATTTTGGTATAATACTATATATGATATATGTTAAGGCATTGATGTTCAAGATGTACTGAAAAACATATTGAACTTAGGAGGTAATCGTTGTGAGTAAAGAACCGGAGATTAGAAACACATACAAGATACATGAAAACGGCAAGGTTGGAGAAGTACAGATTGCTGATGAGGTGGTTGCAGTTATTGCTGGACTGGCGGCGACTGAAGTAAAGGGCGTATCTGCTACATCCGGTAATGTCACCAATGAAATTGCTGGTAAGCTTGGGAAGAAGAACCTNTCTAAAGGTGTTAAGGTTACAGTTAATGAAGATACAGTGACAGTGGATATGGCTCTTACTCTTGATTATGGGTATGGTATACGTGAGATAGCGAGTCAAGTACAAGAAAAAGTTAAGAACGCAATTGAGAATATGACAGGACTTACTGTCAGAGATGTTAATATCCGTATCGCTGGAGTTAATATTGTAAAACAATAAATTGGAACTGTTGCATAAGATGGATTAATGTAGAAGGCGCATTGGTTTTAATGCGCCTTAACTTCATTTTGATTTAGTTATAGTTCAGCTAATTAAGACTTTGATATGACCATGGAGAAATGTTCCCTTGGTGAGACGCTTTCGCTTTGTTCCATTACGTAACGGTACCTAAGGCTCTTAAACACAGAACCTAAGTACCGACGAATGAAAAAACTCACCATATGAATCATTTCTCATAATCATATTCTCGGTTTTTGAAATGGCTGAACCATACTAAATAAAATTTACAGATATTTGATTGGAGGACTTCTGGAGTGACAAGAAGACAAATAAGGGAACACATTTTCCTCATGCTGTTTCGTAAAGAATTTTATAGTACAGACGAATTAAATGAACAGATGAAGATATACCTGGAAGAGATGGAGAAAGTATCAATTGAGGAAAACTCCTATCTAGAGGAAAGATTTCAAGGAATCCTAAGTAAATTAAATGAAGTGGATGAGATATTATCTGAAATATCTAGTGGATGGAAGTTAGATCGATTGGGTAAAGTTGAATTGACTATTTTACGCTTGGGAATATATGAGATGCGCTTTGATGATGAGATACCAGTTAAGGTTGCCATTAACGAAGCAGTAGAATTGTCAAAGAAATTTGGCGGAGATGATACACCAGGTTTTGTCAATGGTGTGTTGGCTAAAATCGTATAAGAAGAGACTGGGTATCATCATCTTAGCTTTTATACTTTATGATTAAGGAGAAATAGATGGTACAAGCTTATTCGGTTTCACAGGTTAATCAGTATATTAAAAATCTATTTGTTAGGGATAGGATACTTAACCGTATATATATCAAAGGGGAAGTGTCTAACTGCAAGTATCATACCTCTGGGCATATCTATTTTACACTTAAGGATGCCGAGGGGCAATTGTCCTGTGTAATGTTCGCTGGATCAAGAAGAGGCCTGACTTTTCGCTTAGAAGAGGGACAAAGTGTAATTGTTCTCGGTAACGTCAGCGTGTATGAAAGAGATGGAAAGTATCAACTGTATGCCAATGAAATAGTTCTTGATGGGTTAGGTAGGCTTTATGAAAGATATGAGAAGTTAAAAAAAGATCTTGAGGCAGAGGGNTTATTTGATAAAAGCAATAAAAAGGAGATCCCTTTATACCCTAAGAGAATAGGAATTGTAACTGCATCTACAGGAGCTGCTATACAGGATATTATTAATATATCTAAACGTAGAAATCCTTATGTTCAGCTGATTCTTTATCCTGCACAGGTTCAGGGCCTAGGATCTGCTGAAAGTATAGCCAAGGGAATTGGTATATTGGACAAGCTTGAAGTAGATACAATTATTGTAGGCCGAGGAGGTGGCTCCATTGAAGATCTGTGGGGCTTTAATGAGGAGATAGTAGCAAGGGCAATATATAAATGTAAAACACCGATTATATCGGCTGTTGGCCATGAAACTGACATTACTATCGCAGACTTTGTTGCAGATCTCAGGGCACCAACCCCTTCAGCAGCAGCAGAATTAGCAGTTAATGATTATATGGCATTTGTATATGCGATTGAAGAATATGGTGGTAAGCTTAAGAAGGACATAATGCAAAAGATCGCCAACAGTAGGTCAAGAGCCAAGGAAGCTAAGATCCGATTATATTATGGAAGTCCTACCTATCAGATTAAGCAAAAAAGACAGTTCTTAATTGATAGTGAGGAAAAGCTTAAACAAAGAATTAATCAGAGGATTAAAGACAGTCGACACAGGCTAGAATTATATGTAACTAAGATAGAGGCCTTATCCCCTTTATCAAAGCTTAAGCAAGGTTATGCCATGGTTTTAGGGGAGGACAGCAATCCTGTAAAAGGAATTAAAGATATTAATAAGAATGATAAGCTTACAATTTCTTTATTGGATGGAGATGTTATTACTAAAGTAGAAGATATTAGAGAGATTAAAAGACAAGATTAGATTGAAAATAATATTTTCATATGTGAATTGAGAATGTAATTCACTTTGCAAATATTATGCCCTAGGTAAAATGAAAATCAATGATTTTTATGAAAGGTTTGCAGATTGCGACGAAAGGGGATAAGGAAATGAAATTAGAAGAATCTTTTAAAAAACTAGAAGAAATATTAATAAAGCTTGAAGAACCTTCGGTTACTCTTGAGGACTCTTTTACCCTATATCAAGAAGGAGTTAAGCTTTTAAAGCTTTGCAATGATTCTATAGACAAAGTAGAGAAGGAGCTTATTATCTTAGATGAAGACGGGGGATCCGATGAACTTTGAAATTGAGAGAAAAAATCGTATTAATACAATTGAAGAGATTATAAAAAAATATTTACCTGAGGAAGTGGGTTATCAAAAAACAATTATGGAGGCCATGAATTATAGCATTCTAGCTGGGGGTAAACGTCTAAGGCCTATGCTTATGGAGGAGACCTACAAGCTATTTGGTGGGCAGGATAGGGATATTATCGAACCCTTTATGGCTGCTATAGAGATGATTCATACCTACTCCCTAGTTCATGATGATCTTCCTGCTATGGATAACGACGAGTATCGTAGGGGCAGAAAGACAACCCACGTGGTATATGGGGAAGCAATGGCAATATTAGCTGGAGATGGACTATTAAATCTTGCATTTGAGACAGGAACTAAGGCCTTTAGCGGGATTTCAGAATATGATGACTTCATGGAGCTTACTTTATATAAAAGAGTAGGTGAAGCGTTAGAGGTTCTAGGAAAAAAAGCTGGCATCTATGGTATGATTGGTGGACAAGTAATAGACATTGAGGGGAATGATAATCCTGCCCCAAAAGAGGTACTTGATATAATGTACGGCCTTAAGACAGGTGCATTAATTGAAGCCTCTATGATGATTGGAGCAATACTAGCCGGTGCCAAAAGGGATGAAGTAAAGACAATAGAGAAAATTGCTGGAGATATAGGTCTTGCATTTCAGATAAGGGATGATATCTTGGATGTGACTAGTAGTCAGGCAGAGCTTGGTAAACCTGTCCACAGTGATGAAAAAAATGAAAAGACCACCTATGTTACAATCATGAATCTTGATAATGCTAGTAATGAAGTTGCGGTTATTTCTGAAAGGGCATTAAAGGCATATGCTACTTTAAATCGTAGAAATGAGTATCTGCAAGAGCTGATTGAGCAATTAATTAGCAGAAAGAATTAAGTTATAAATAAATCGAGGTGAATGAATATTGCCGAACATATTGGATTCTATAAATAAAACCAATGATATTAAGAAAGTTAATCCAAAGGATTATAATAGGCTTGCTCGTGAAATTCGTGAATTTCTTATAAGGAGCGTCAGTAAAACTGGGGGACATCTTGCCTCTAATCTAGGTGTAGTGGAGCTGACCATAGCCCTTCACTCATTTCTTAACCTGCCTAAGGATAAGTTGGTATGGGATGTGGGACATCAGTCATATACCCACAAGATACTTACGGGAAGGAAAGATCAATTTGCCAGCTTGAGACAATTGGATGGACTTTCTGGATTTCCTAAAATTGATGAAAGTGAAAGTGATTCCTTTGATACAGGACATAGCTCCACATCTATATCAGCGGCTCTTGGCTTAGTTGCTGCTAGAGATTTAAATGGAGATAAGAATAAAGTGGTTGCAGTAATTGGAGATGGGGCATTGACTGGTGGCATGGCGTTTGAAGCCCTTAATAACGCTGGAAGAATTAAGTCGAATTTGATGATTGTCTTAAATGATAATAATATGTCTATCTCGGAGAATGTGGGAGGTATGGCGAATTATCTTGCAAGACTTCGTGTTAATCCCAAATATACTGGACTTAAGGAAGGTCTAGAGAATACATTAAATCAAGTCCCAGGAGGCAAAGCTGTTGTCGATAGACTAAAGCGTTCCAAGGACGCAGTAAAGTATTTTATGTTACCTAGCATGTTTTTTGAGGATATGGGGCTAACCTATATAGGTCCTATTGACGGCCATAACATATCCCAGATGGTTACAGCCCTTGCAACAGCTTCTAAAGCTAAGAAGGCTGTTGTTATTCATGTTAAAACTAAAAAAGGTAAAGGCTATAAGTGGGCAGAAAAAAATCCAAGCAAATTCCACGGGGTAGGGACATTTGACATTAAGAGTGGTGAGGCTGGACAAGAGGGCAATGGGATTTCCTATACCAGGGTGTTTTCCGATGCCTTAGTAAGATACGCAAAAGCTGATGATAAGATTGTTGCTATTACAGCAGCAATGCCCTATGGTACGGGATTATGGAAATTTAAGAAGGAATTTCCTGAAAGGTTTTTTGATGTAGGTATAGCGGAACAACATGCTGTGACATTTGCAGCAGGCTTGGCTAAAGGTGGCTACAAACCTATTGTTGCCATTTACTCAACCTTTTTGCAGAGGGCCTATGATCAGATTGTTCATGACGTTTGTATCAACAACCTTCCAGTTATATTTGCAATCGATAGGGCAGGAATATCGGGAAGAGATGGGAAAACCCATCAGGGAATATTCGACCTATCCTTCTTATCTCATATACCGAACCTTGTTGTTGTTGCTCCTAAGGATAATACTGAGTTGGAGGATATGTTAGCATACGCCATTAATTATCCAGGGCCAATAGCAATAAGATATCCTAAAGGTGATAATCTTTGGGATGAGGTTAGTTCAGACATAGTTGTTCCAATAGAGTATGGGAAAAGTGAGAGATTGCTAGTTGGTAAGGATATAGCTATTATTGCTGTGGGAAGTATGGTAAAGACAGGGCAAGAAGTAGCCAAAAAGCTAGGGGATATGGGTAAAGACATTACCTTGGTTAATGGTAGGTTTATATCGCCTATTGATAAAGATATGATTGATGAGTTGGCTAATACCCATTCATTACTAATTACTATGGAGGAGAATGTTAGAAACGGTGGATTTGGTCAGAAGGTATCTGATTATCTTTATAGTCAAGGAAAATCCATAAAATTTATTAACATATCCGTCCCAGATGAATTCATAGACCATGGTGGAACCCTAGAGCTACATCAAAGGTACGGACTAGATCCAGATAGTATAGTAGACAGAATTATCTTAGAAAGTGAGTAGTGTGAAGAAAGAACGTCTTCACACGGAAGAACTGGCGAAATTCGCACAAAGGTGCTCATTCCTTGTTCTTCTAGGTTTTTGAGATGCCGCATAGCGGCATCATGTAGGCTTAGAGTGAAATATTGTGCTCTGCATAACATGAAAATATGAGATTTCCATGTGGAAAGTTTGCAGGCGGTGACGAAAGGCATGGTTAGTATAATGAAACAGAGGTTGGATGTACTTTTAGTAAATCGTAATTTGGCTGAATCTAGGGAAAAAGCAAAGGCTATTATCATGTCAGGAGAGGTATTTGTTAACGGGCAAAGAGAAGATAAGGCTGGAAGCTCATTTCCTGAGGATGTTGAAATTGAGGTAAAAAGTAATCCACTTAAGTATGTTAGCCGTGGAGGATTAAAGCTAGAAAAAGCCATGGAAAAGTACGGCTTTGATTTAGAGAGAAAGGTATGTATGGACGTAGGCTCATCTACCGGTGGCTTTACAGACTGTATGCTACAAAATGGTGCAGTTAAGGTGTATGCGGTTGATGTTGGGACTAATCAATTGGCATGGAAGTTGCGTCAGGACGAGAGAGTTGTAACCATGGAAAAAACTAACATTAGGTACCTTACCCCGGATCAAATTAATGATAAGATTGACTTTGCCTCTATTGATGTTTCTTTTATATCCTTAACAAAGGTTCTACTTCCTGTTAGAGAATTGTTAGATGAAAAAGGTGAGGTTGTCTCTTTAATAAAACCTCAGTTTGAAGCTGGTCGAGAAAAGGTAGGTAAGAAAGGGGTAGTCAGAGACCCCAAGGTTCATGTTGAGGTTATTCAGATGGTGGCAACCTATGCCAATTCCATAGGATTTGATACTATAGATTTAGACTATTCTCCCATAAAGGGCCCAGAAGGAAATATTGAATATTTATTATATATGAAGAAGAATATTGAAATATTGGAGGCAGATGAGCCTAATCCTGGTAAACCATTGGAGGATGAATTAATACAAAGTATAGTTGATGAAGCACATTATGAGCTTGTATAAATATTCTGATAAAAGTTGGTTTTATGCTTTTATGCTCTTGGAAGTATTGTAAAAACCAATATCATATGATAAAATTAACATGATATGCACTTGAATTTTACAGTAGGCTAGTGGGTTGGGAGACTAGGTCAATATGGATAATTTTTTGATTATTACCAATATGGAAAAAGATAAGGATTTGCGGTTGACAAGAACAATAGAAGCTTATATTCAGAAAGCTGGTAAGCAATCGTATTTATCCCAGATATCCACTGTAACTGGTAACGCCCTGCTTAAGGATATTATTAGCAAGGTAGAGTGTGCTATTGTATTAGGTGGGGATGGAACCATAATCCAAACAGCTAATGATTTGATGGCCTACAATATACCTATTCTTGGGGTGAACCTTGGTACGGTAGGTTTTCTAGCAGAGATTGAGGAGCACCATGTAGAAGAGGCTCTAGATAGTTTGTTTGATGATTGCTATCATGTGGAAAATCGACTTATGATCCAAGGAGAGGTAATACACCATATTAATGGCCCATATGATGGTGGAGAGATTATTCATAATGCCCTTAACGATATTGTTATTGCAAGAAAAGGATTTTCCAGGATCATTAGTCTTGGTATCTATGTAAATGACGAATTGGTTGATGATTTTCGTGGAGATGGAGTGATTATCTCAACTCCTACAGGATCTACCGCTTATAATTTATCAGCAGGTGGACCAATAGTAACATCTCGGGCCAATGTGATGGTTATCACCCCTATATGTCCACATTCCCTGAGTCCCCGTAGTATTGTTGTATCGGGAGATGATCACATAAAGGTGGCTGTAAGAAAGAGCAAGAAAACCCAGGAAGCAGAAGCATTTGCATCCTTTGATGGTAATAAAGAGATTGATCTTAGTACTGATGATATGATTAGCATTAAAAAAGCACAATATGATACTAAACTTATTAAACTTAGTAATAGTGGAATTTATGAAGTGTTACGTTTGAAGTTAGGTAATAACCTTAATTAGAAACAAATCCAACAAGAAAGGCACTGGTGGAAGGTATGAAAATCAGTAGACAAGCCAAGATAATCGAGTTAATCAATAAATTCGATATTGATACTCAGGAAGAGCTGGCAGACAGATTAATGCAAGATGGTTATAATGTTACTCAAGCTACCGTATCAAGAGATATCAGGGAGCTTAAGCTTACAAAAGTAGCTATGGATAATGGAAGCCAGAAATATATTGTTCTACAAAAGACTGAACCGGGTCTAAGTGATAGGTACTCTAGAGTGTTTAGAGAAGGTTTTGTTTCTATGGATAGGGCTCAGAATATATTGGTTATTAAGACTATATCTGGTATGGCTATGGCTGTAGCAGCAGCTTTAGATGCTTTAGAGATAAGCAGTATTGTAGGATGCATTGCAGGAGACGATACTGTTATGTGTGCTATTAGAACTAATGATGAGACAATCAAGGTTATGGAAAAGCTAAGTAAGCTAATACATAGCGCTGAGTAGAATGAATAAAGTTATATAATTTAAGAAGAGGAGTGTGAAGAAAAACAACTTCACACGGGAAGAACTGGGAAGTCTGCACAGAGGTGCGAACTCCTTGTTTTTTNTTGATTTTGAGCTACATCAAAGATCTAGTATGGGATGTTAGCGTGAACAAAATTCACACTGAAGAAAGGCGTGGTTATAAGATGGCAGGACATTCAAAGTTTGCTAATATTAAACATAAAAAAGAAAGAAATGATGCGGCAAAGGGTAAGATATTTACCAAGCTTGGAAGAGAAATCGCTGTAGCGGTTAAAGCTGGTGGACCGGATCCTAACAATAATAGTACTTTAAAGGACATTATTGCCAAGGCCAAATCCAATAATATGCCTAATGATACTATTGATAGAAGTATAAAAAAGGCAGCAGGAGATATTAATGCAGTTAATTATGAAACTGTTACCTATGAAGGATATGGTCCTAATGGAATCGCAATTATTGTAGATGCTCTTACTGATAATAAGAATAGAACTGCAGCTAATGTGCGTAATGCATTTACTAAAGGCGGTGGTAATGTTGGTACACCAGGATGTGTATCATTTATGTTTGATAGAAAGGGCCAAATCCTTGTGGATAAAGAAGAGTACTCTGGTAGTGCAGATGATTTAATGATGACTGTACTTGAGGCTGGAGCAGAGGATTTTACAGAAGAGGAAGACAGCTTTGAGATAGTAACTGAGCCAGATGAATTCAGTGCTGTAAGAGAAAACCTTGAGAATGCTCAGTTGCCTATGGCACAAGCAGAAGTAACAATGATTCCTCAGACATGGGTAGAACTTTCAGATGAACAGGACATCAAGAATATGCAGAAAATTCTTGATTTACTTGATGAAGATGATGATGTACAGGAAGTATATCATAACTGGAATGAATAGATAAAACAGTTATTCCTCCGTGTATCATGGTAGCATACCTGATGTATGGAGGAATATTATTATATGCTAATAAAATACTTGTTAGGGGGAGCACCATGTTTACAAAAAAGGATCTTGTCAAATTAATAATCCCACTTATCATAGAGCAGATACTTGCTGTTGCAGTAGGTATGGCTGATGGTATGATGGTTGCTAGGGTTGGAGAAGCAGCAGTTTCTGGGGTTTCTCTGGTTGATAGTATCAATGTCTTATTAATAGGGTTATTTGCTGCCTTGGCCACAGGAGGGGCTGTTGTTACCTCTCAGTATCTTGGTCGTAAAGATAGTGAGAATGCTAGTGCCTCTGCTGAGCAGCTTATTGCATCAACAATGGCGCTATCAATTGTAATAATGGTATTTACATTATTACTTCGTGGGCAAATATTAAGATTATTATTTGGACATGTAGAGATAGATGTAATGGGATACTCCTTAACTTATATGTTCTGGACTGCTTTGTCATTCCCTTTTCTTGCTTTATATAATGCTTCTGCAGCCTTATTCCGTTCCATGGGTAATTCCAAGGTTTCTATGATCGTATCCTTAATAATGAACGTAATGAATGTGGTTGGTAACGCAATACTAATATTTGGCTTTAATATGGGAGTTGCTGGTGCGGCCATTTCTACATTAATTGCGAGAGTATTTGCATCCATTACTTTATTAATCCTCCTAAAAGGGGGAAAGACTGTTATACAATTAGGATCATTAAAGAACTTTCGTATAAACACTACCTTAGTCAGAAGAATTTTACGAATTGGTGTGCCTAATGGTCTGGAGAATAGTGTGTTTCAAGTAGGTAAATTATTGGTACAAGGAATTATTGCTGGACTTGGCACATCGGCGATAACAGCCAATGCAATTGCTGGCAATATAGGTGGTCTAGGAGTACTACCTGGTTCCGCTATGGGACTTGCTCTAATCACTGTTGTTGGTCAATGTATAGGTGCAGAGGATTATGATGGGGTTAAGTATTATACCCGTAAGCTATTGCAAGCTACATACGCTGCCATGTTTGTACTTAATGTTTTGCTTATAATTCTTACTCCTGTAATTTTGAAGCTTTATAACCTAACTGATAATACAGCTGAAATTGCTGCTCAATTAATGAGATATCATGCAGTATTAGCCATATTTATATGGCCTACCTCTTTTTCTTTGCCTAATGCGCTACGGGCGTCCAATGATGCAAAGTTTACCATGGTGATTTCTATGGCTTCTATGTGGATATGGAGAATTGGTTTTAGTATTGTTTTAGTTAAGGTATTTAATATGGGTGTTCTTGGCGTATGGATTGCCATGACAATAGACTGGTTATTCCGTTCTATATGTTTTGTAATAAGATTTAGACAAGAGAAGTATAGAACTATGTCTCTGGATTAAAATAAATTACATATAGGAAATTATAGCTATACATGGGTATATGACACAGAAGTGCCAAAAATTACATGTATAGTTTTTGCATATATGATAAGATATTTATATATTATGTCGATATAATTATAGGTAGAATGTAGCGAAAGATAAGACTTCCCGGGAGGTATTTCTATTATGAAAAAGTTAAAAGTAAGTATGCAAGTGATTTTATGTCTGCTTATGGCAGTTATATTGTTTCATGTTAAAGATGAGTATGCCTTGGCATCAGGCTTGCCGACCACAGAGTATAAGATCGTGGCTGATGGTGGATCAAAAAATTTATCAAATCTGGTCTACAGAATGGATAAAGATGCTCTGAAATTACAGGTGGTTAGAACTGATGGAGCTCCTTTATCTGAAATTGATGTGTTTTGGGATACCTCAGATAATGATGTAGTATCTTTTACAGTAGACTCGGTGGGGACTGCTGATTTAACTAGGAAAGGGCCTGGCTATTCCACTATAACGGCTACTATTAAAGAAAAAGGCTTAGAGACAGTGTTAGCCACCTTAAAGGTTCATAT
>JGI24710J26742_10000421_pt1 | contig 39133 bp, 33 predicted proteins | sample BioPla2DNA2_FD_26742 | JGI IMG/M metagenome (IMG submission 26742)
TAGCTGACAAGGCTCCAATTCTAGTTATATTAACCCGGTTAATCTGGTGTCAGATGCCTTGTACAGTCTTTACTATTATGAAACTAAGGAAAGGTTTTTGTTAAATATAACAATTCTTGGATCATTTACAGTGATTTTAAGCTTTATATCTTATCTGAGATTAAGGAGGAAAACATATGCAAGTATTTAAAACATTTTTTAAACTATTAAAATCTCAGATGACGGCTATAATAATGTATGGAGCGGGTTTTTTAGCCATGACGATCATTATAGCTTCTAGCCTAATAGGTAAAGAAAATGGGGATTTTGCAGCTAAGAAAACTCCAATTATGGTTATTAACGAGGATGGAGAGAACTCATTTATTGAAGGATTTTTATCTTATTTGGATCTATATGTGGAATATGTTGATATAGAAAATAATGAAAACTCAAAAAAAGACGCTTTATTTTTTGGAAAAATATTTTATATTCTAACTATTCCCAAAGGTTTTAGTGAAGACTTTTTAAATGGCAAGCAGGTATCTCTAACTAAAGAGCTAATACCTAATATACCAGAAACAATGTCTGTAGATAGAGCAATTGATAACTATCTAAATAAGGCGAGATTATACCTTTCCTATATCCCTGAATTAGAAACAGAAGACTTATATTCATATATTAATGAAAATTTAGGTAACGAATCTGTGGTATATTTTGATGTCAATAAAAATAGTGATGAAGTAAGCGCTAATGAGTATAATAGAAATTATTTCAATTATCTTGGTTATATTATCCTTGGTTGCTTTATTACTGGTGTTAGTACTGTAATGCTTTCATTTCACAATAAGGAGATTAGAAAGAGACAGAATGCATCTCCAATGTCTACAAGAAATATGAATATACAATTAATATTAGCTAATATGGTTTTTGTTCTTGTATATCTATCCATCTTTATTGTGGCAGGTTATATAACTAATCCATATAGAATGATAAATCATAATGGGATTTTATTTATCATTAATTCAGTGATATATACACTAACTGCTTTAAGCATCAGCTACCTAATTGGTATAACTGTTGTGAGTAAAAATGCAGTTTCAGCCCTATCAACAGTAGTATCCTTAGGCTTTGCCTTCTTAAGTGGAGTGTTTGTGCCTCAAGAGCTTCTTGGTAAGGCAGTACAGAAGGTTTCAAGTTTTACACCAACTTATTGGTATGTAAAGGCTAATGATTCCATAGCTACATTAAATGAATTAAATTGGGATAATGGAGTAGGGATTTTTACCGATATGGCTATTGAACTAGGATTTGCTCTTGTAATTTTTTCAATAATTTTAGTCGTTAATAAGGGTAAAAGACAGCAGGCTTAAAATCTATGACCGTGTATAAATACAATTTACAGTGGGATACTAACCAAGTAAAATGAAAAAATTATAGGAGGAGTATCCATGAGAAGAAAATTGAGTCTATTATTAGCTCTATGTTGTTTATCAGTCCTTGTACTAAGCGCATGTACAACGGATGATAATGATCGTAATAATGGTACTAATAAAAACGGTACAACTAATAACGATACAACAAATAATGGAACTAATAATAATGATACTACTAACGGTACCAACAATAACGGCACAACAAACAACGGTACTACTAATGGCACAACTAATGGAACAAACGGAACCACCAATAATGGTACAACCAATGGAACTAATGGCACTACTAATGGTACAACCAATGGAACTAATGGTACAACCGGTGGAGGTACAACCAATGGAGGTAATGGAGGTGCTGCTGGTACACAATAAAGAAAATGCAGGGTCATCCCTGCATTTTCTTTACATCATATTATTTATTGTTTTATATGATTACTGGTATTATTACAATCCTTACAAATGGCTGTAATCTGAATCTGATGATCTTTTATTATAAACCCTTCCTTTTCTATAGCATTTTCTATATCATGAAGTGGGCAGGAAGGTAAGTCAAATGTTTTTTTACAGTCTTCACATATTACAAAATGTCTATGCTCATGTCTGTCCGCTCTAATAAGATAAAATATCTCGTTGTCGTTCAAGTAGTACTTATCAATCAATTCTTGATTAAACAAGTTGTCAATATTTCGATAAATTGTGGACTTGGCAATTCTAGGTAGATGCTTCACTACCTTAGTATATATTTCATTAATGGACATGGGCCGATGGGCTTCTTTTAATATGGTCAAAATTAATTGTTTTTGCTTTGTGTTTCTATGATTTTCCATAATAAAAACCATACCTTTCTTCGTAACCTGCAAACTTTGGGCCGTAGGCACAAATTTGCGATTGAAAAATCTTTAATTTTTCAATCTAGCTCCTTTAAAAATCTATAGATAAAGTATACAACTTTTTTTATGGTCAATCAAGCATAGTAGATTAAAGTTGAATAGGGTTACATATATATGTTAAGCTTAGTCATATGAATATAATGATTAATAATAAAAAACTAGGGAGTTTTTATCTCCCTAGTTTCGATTAAGAAGTTTTTCAAATATAAGACCTGCAAAAAACCAGGCTGGTGCATAATCAAATCGAATTATTCCCTTATAATTTAGCTTGGCTTTACTATAATCCCAAGGACATGCCCCGTGTTTTTTAAGAATAAATCCAGAGATATATTCTCCTATGAATATTAGTATTGCATAGATCCCTCCTCTAATCAGGGTGTTTTTTTCCTTTAACTTATTGCATAAGGGAGATAGACAGGCAGCCATACCGTAGATGGGGAACATCCATACGGAGGTTTTGCAGGCTAGAGTTTTATCCTTTTTGCGATTTTTGATTGAGCTTAGTCCGGTCCAGAAGCATTCTAGACACCAGCCACATAAACCGCATATTATAAAGTTCTTAATAAATTGATTTTTCATGAGGCTAGTATTTGTAAATATGATTTTATTATGCAATGTCCAGGATAAGCAGATTAGTCCAAGAAATACAGGGCGTTTATCAAGCTTGCTTGAATAAAAGCCATGTATTTTTTGGATAAGTGCAACGTGAACGAAAATGCGTAGCATTTGAGTTCTTAATCTGTACGTATTTAAGCAGATTAGTCCAAGAAAGGTATGGGCACAATCTTGCAGTTCCTAATCTGTACATATTTGAGATGATTAGTTAAGAAAGGTGTGTTTACCAAGTATGGAAATAGAACGTAAATTTGCTATCAAAAAAATTCCTGAACACCTAGATAGGTATCAACAAAAGAAAATTGAACAGGGCTATTTATGTCATAATCCTATTCTAAGAATAAGAAAAAGTAATGATAAATATATATTAACCTATAAATCAAAGTTTGGCTTAGATAATAACAATAGCACAGCCATAGTGTCCAATGAGACCGAGCTAATGCTGACTGATAGTGCATATGAAACCTTAAAGGTTAAAACAGAGGGTAATATAATCGAAAAAACCAGGTATATAATTCCCCTAGATGAAGGGCTAATGGCAGAGCTAGATGTGTTTGAGGGAAAGCTGTCTGGACTAGTATTTGTTGAGGTTGAATTTCCAGATGAAGAGGCTGCTGATAAGTTCATTGCCCCAGAATGGTTTGGAGAAGATTTATCCAAGGATGATAGATTTAGCAATTATTATTTGTCAAAGCTTAATTCAATTGAAGACCTAGGGATATGAAAGATACACTAGATTTTTTACTATATGTATAATATAATAAAAAACAACGATTTTTTATAATACAACAGTTCTACTACTTGTTTTTAGTTATAAGAAAAGAGGATAGATGGAATAATGATTTTCCAATCTATTAAGAAAGGTATTGATGTTGATATGGATAATGATTATAAATACACCATTATGAAGAAAGAAAGCTTATCTGATTCGATTTTTCTAATGGATATAAAGGCACCTAGAGTATCTAAACATTGCTACCCTGGGCAGTTCATAATTGTTAAGATGGACGANAAGGGTGAGAGAATTCCTCTAACCATATGCGATTATAACCGTAATGATGGTACNGTGACTATTGTATTTCAGGCAATTGGTTCTTCAACAAAACGAATGGCAGAATATGAAGTAGGAGAAGCCTTTCAGGACTTTACTGGTCCCCTTGGCCATAGATCAGAGCTGATAGACATGCCTAAGGAAGAGTTATCAAAAAAGAAGATACTATTTGTAGCTGGAGGAGTTGGAGCAGCACCTGTATACCCTCAGGTCAAGTGGTTAAAGGAACATGGATATGATGTGGATTGCATTATTGGAGCTAGAAATAAAGATCTGGTTATACTTGAAGATAGAATAAGAAAGTGTGTTAAGGACTTATATGTGTGTACAGACGATGGCTCTTATGGATTTAAGGGTAATGTAACTGAGTATATAAAAGAACTTGTACATAATCAGAATAAGGAATATGATCTTATTGTAGCTATTGGCCCTATGATTATGATGAAGTTTGTCTGTATAGTAACTAAGGAATTAGGAATTAAAACAATTGTTAGTATGAACCCTGTAATGGTAGATGGAACAGGTATGTGTGGTGCTTGTAGACTGACTGTGGGAGATCAAACTAAGTTTGCATGTGTAGATGGCCCAGAGTTTGACGGACATTTGGTTAATTTTGATGAAGCAATGAAAAGATCTCAGATGTACAAAAGTGAAGAAGGACGTATGCTGCTTAGCCAAGAAGAAGGGGATACCCATCATCATCCTGGATGTGAGTGTCATGAAAGCTAATCTAGCTTTGGAGATGTGATTAAAGCTTAGTCGTAAGTACATGGAGGGATTAAAGAAATGGACGTGTTAAATAAAGTACCTGTGAGGGAGCAAGACCCTAAAGTCAGGGCAAGTAACTTTGACGAGGTTTGCCTTGGTTACAATTTTGAGGAAGCTAGGTTGGAGGCCACTAGATGTATACAATGTAAGAAACCTAAATGTATTGATGGATGCCCAGTATCTATTAATATTCCTGGTTTTATACAACACATAGTAGATGGAGATCCTAAAGCTGCCTTTGAGGAAATTAGTAAGTATTCTGCTCTTCCGGCAGTATGTGGTAGAGTTTGTCCCCAAGAAATTCAATGTGAGCAAAAATGCATAAGAGGAATTAAAGGTGATCCTGTTTCTATAGGTAAGCTGGAAAGGTTTGCAGCAGACTGGGCTAGGGAGAACAAGGTTGTTCCCAGCCAAACAAGCAAGAAGAATAATATAAAAGTAGCTGTAATAGGTGCTGGTCCTTCAGGCCTTACCTGTGCCGGGGATCTAGCAAAGATGGGCTATGATGTAACAATATTTGAAGCCTTACATGAGCCTGGTGGAGTATTAGTATACGGGATACCAGAATTTAGACTCCCTAAGGAAACTGTTGTTAAAGCTGAAATAGATAATGTAAAATCTCTTGGGGTAAAGATTGAAACTAATGTAATTATTGGAAGGACTATTACCATAGATGAGCTTATGGAGGAAGAAGGTTACGCAGCCGTTTTCATTGGTTCTGGTGCTGGCTTGCCTAAATTCATGGGCATACCAGGGGAAAATGCCAATGGAGTATTTTCAGCCAATGAATATCTTACCCGTAGTAATCTAATGAAGGCCTTTGACGTTAACTATGACACACCAATAATCGCCGGACATAAGGTGGCTGTCGTAGGTGGTGGTAATGTGGCTATGGATGCTGCCAGAACAGCTCTCAGACTTGGAGCAGAGGTATATATTGTTTATCGAAGGGGAGAAGCTGAGTTACCAGCAAGATCAGAAGAGGTCCATCATGCCAAGGAAGAAGGTGTCAAGTTTCTTTTACTAACCAACCCAAAGGAAGTTCTTGTAGATGATAATGGTTGGGTAAGAGGACTTAGATGTGTTAGTATGGAATTGACAGAAGCGGATGAAACAGGAAGGAGAAGGCCTGTTGAGAAGAAAAACTCTGAATTTGATCTTTCAGTTGATACAGTGATTATGGCTCTTGGAACAAATCCAAATCCTTTAATTACATCTACAACAAAAGGATTGGACACTAATGAATATCTAGGGATTGTAACAGACGAGGAAAGCGGGAGAACATCAAAGCCTGGTGTATTTGCAGGAGGAGATGCTGTTACAGGATCAGCTACTGTAATACTAGCTATGGGGGCTGGTAAGGCGGCAGCTAAAGGAATTGATGAATACCTGCAAAACACGTTAAAAGCTTAGAGAATATGAGAGTAGCAAAAGATCATGAAGCTCTTTTCTTCATGATAAGTAGTCTGGTAAATTTGTGGGGATTGTATTGGAGGAGTCATGGATAATAATATAGAATATATTCTAATTGCTGAACCAGCTGTTTATATTGGTATTGCAGCAGCTATAACTATAGTTTTAGTATCATTTATCCTAATAAACAGGGCTAAGAAGATTAATAATAGACTTAAACAAAGTAATAAGCAATTAATAGCTTCCAATAGGGAGCTAGAAGAAGCTACTGAAACTACAACGAACTCTCTGAAGGAGCTTACAGGTAGGTATGATGAACTGTTAAAGACTAAAGAAAGCCTTAAGAAGCTTGCTTATTCTGATTATCTAACAGAATTACCTAATTTAACGGCATTTACCGAGATGCTAGATAATGTAATGTTAACTCTTCGCAGTGAAGAAATTGTGGCAATTATGGATATTGATATAGACAATTTAAAAACCATTAATGATAGCCAAGGATTTTCCTATGGTGATGAACTTCTAATTGATATTACCTATAGGTTGAAAGAAGTTTTGGACGAGAATGATTATTTGGCCAGAATTGGTGGAGATGAATTCGCCATTATGACACAAAACTTAAGCAGCTCTGCTGATTTAGAGGAAAAGGTCCAGAAGATTAAAAAGGTATTTAACTATCCCTTTGTCCTTTCCACTAAGGAATATTTTATTACAGTAAGCATTGGTATTGCATTTGCACCAAAGGACGGTAAGACCTCCCAAGCATTGCTTAAGAACGCTGATGCGGCAATGTACGTGGCAAAATCCAATGGAAAGAATACATATGCCTATTTTGAGCCTTCCTTTATTCAAAGACTCACAGAAAAAATAGAGATTCAGTCAGCACTTCGAAAGGCAATTGATAGAAATGAATTTGAACTTTACTATCAACCACAGGTAGATTTGGCAACCAAAGAAATAGTGGGATTAGAGGCCCTAATAAGATGGAATCATCCGACAAAAGGCCTTGTATACCCTAAGGATTTTATCAAATATGCAGAGGAAAATGGACTTATCATACCTATAGGAAAGTGGGCTCTGTTAACAGCTTGTAAGGAGCTAAAGATTTTAGAAACAGAAGGTTATGATAATCTTCACATGTCAGTTAATATTTACTCGAGACAGTTTAGGGATAATAATCTGATTAAGCTTATCCATGAGGTTTTAGAAGAAACAGGTATAAATCCTAATAAATTAGACCTTGAGATTACTGAAAGTGTAGCTATTGATGATTTGTATAATACTATAGCAACAATTAAGGAATTGAAAGAGTTAGGGGTGAATTTCTCCCTTGATCAATTTGGTGTGGGTTATACATCAATTGATTACCTAAGAAGTATTCCTGTTAATTATATTAAACTGGATAAAACCTTTATTGATACAGCTTTAGAAAATCCAATTAATCAAGAATTTATTCAGAATGCTATTAACCTTGCTTTGCTTCTTGAGATTGATGTGGTTGCAGAGGGAATTGAAACCCCTGAGCAGGAAGAATTTTTAATGGAAGCAAATTGCCATAAGGCACAGGGATATCTCTATAGTGAACCACTACCTATTCATGAGGCTAAGAGGCTATTAAAAGGGTGAAAGCAATGGGACGATCTAATAAGATAACTAAGCTTTTTATCTTTATTCAGATTATTTTATATCTAGCATTTTTATATTTTGATATTATAGGGGGATATAGCATGATATCCTCCTATATTAAGTATTTCTTTATTATACTTTGCTTCCTATATGCTCTGATTAATTATGATGTAACCAATAAGCATAGGAGTAGGTGTCTTATTCTAGGGTTGGGCTTTACTTTAGTAGCAGATTATTATCTTTTACTATTAGGATATCATTTTGAATATGGTATAATAGCATTTATTATTGTACAACAGATTTATGGGATTATGCTAGATCGTAATTGGCGGCTAGTAACTAATATTTTTCTAAAACGTTTTTTCATACAGCTTCTTATAACATTCTTTATTGTCTTTTTGTTAAATTATCTTGACCTTGATATAGAGTTGACTGTTATTTTAGCAATATTCTATTTCATCAATATTCTCACAAACACATTTAGAGCAATCAAAGTATCCATGGCATCAAAAGAGGACAGAAGTAGTGCTTTATTTGCACTAGGTATGATATTATTTGTCCTTTGTGATATTAACGTAGGTTTATTTAATCTGTCAACTTATCTGGATTTATCAGTAACTGTGGCAATTCCTATTATAAGAATTACCTCATTACTTATGTGGCTCTTTTATGCCCCTTCCCAGATCTTGATTGGACTAAGCATTAGAAACATTTGACATAATGTCTAAAATATTATGAAAAGTTTATGTAATATTAAGTAAATATAAGTCTTGCATATAATAGGTATATTTGTTAAAATATGTCTAGCTGTTTTAGAAATTAGCAATTATTCTTGGTTATTCGTTTCCTATAAATATTCGTTATATTCGTCGTGAATTCTCACACTTCAATTCCAACACCATATATTTTTATATATTAATATTCGTATAAATGTAAAATATCTGCCTGGCTGATATTTATTAATAGAAGTGTTAATTTTTAAGGAGGAGCTTTATGATTCAGGTTGTAAAAGAAGAAAAAATTGCATACCAATCATTTGTAAGAATGGTTTGTACTATGCTACAGAAAAGGTTAGGGGAAGGATATGATTTGAGATTGCATAAGGTGACCAAGAATAATTCTTTAGAATTGGATAGCCTAGTGGTATTAAGAAAGGGTGTCACATATGCACCTAATATATATTTGCTTTCGTATTATGAATCATATCTTGAGGGGATCGAAGTAACTGACATAGTAGACAGATTATATAATCTTTATATTAGCAATACAAAGCCTGTATTAGATAGAGATTTTAGCTACATCTTTGATGAGGTGAAGAATAATATCACATATCGTTTGATTAGCTATGAACGGAACAAAAAATTATTAACACAAGTACCTCATATCAAATATTTGGATCTTGCTATAACATTTCACTGTCTTATTAATGAGGATGAAGATGGTATAGGTACTATTCGGATAACTAATGGGCATATAAACTCATGGGATATATCCTTAATGCAGCTGCTAGAATTTGCACGCATTAATACATGTGCTCTATTTCCAGCAACCATTAAATCCATGGAGGATACAATAAGAGGGATAGTTCAGGATACACCTTTTGATGATGGGGCCAACATATCTGATGAGGAATTTGAACTGCTGATGAAACAATCATACTATAATGATAATCCTCCCATGTATGTCCTTACTAATAAGCAGGGTATAAACGGGGCCTCATGTATATTATATGATGATTTGATAGAAGAGTTTGCTGATGAAATACAATCTGATTTATTTATACTGCCTAGTAGCATTCATGAGCTTATTCTCATACCTACTAAGAACAAAAAAAATAGTAATAGTTTAAAAAAGATGGTTATGGAAGTTAATCTAACTCAAGTTGCTCCAGAAGATGTTCTGTCTGACAATGTTTATTATTATAATAGGAAACAGAATGCAATAATTCTATAATTGTGAAAATCCACCTTTTATCTCAAGAAGAACAATACTAAGATAGTGATCAGAACGAAAAATCAAGATATTTCAAGCACAACATTATGCCTGCAACTTAAGGTTGAAGGTAACCATAAAACCATGGAAATTAGAATGAAATATGGAATTTTATTGTTTCAAAATTCTTCATAATGTGTTATAATTGTGAATCGACAGACATAAACATATTTTTGATTTTCGTATGGATGGTAGAATTGTCTATTATTCACGCATTTTTATGCTCAACTATCATTTGTACTGAGATAAAATTTAAGGAGGACTTTTTAATGGCAAGGAAAATGAAAACGATGGATGGCAATACCGCGGCCGCACATGTATCCTATGCGTATACCGATGTTGCTGCTATCTATCCAATTACACCAAGTTCCGTTATGGCAGAAGTAACCGATAAATGGGCAGCTTCTGGTCTGAAAAACATCTTTGGTCAAGAGGTTAATGTAGTGGAGATGCAGTCTGAAGCAGGGGCAGCAGGTACAGTTCATGGATCTTTAGCTGCAGGTGCTTTAACAACTACATTCACTGCTTCTCAAGGTTTGTTATTAATGATACCAAATCTATATAAGTTTGCAGGTGAGATGTTACCAGGAGTACTTAATGTTTCTGCTCGTGCAGTAGCTAGTCATGCATTATCAATATTTGGTGATCATTCAGACGTTTACGCATGTCGTCAAACTGGTGCTGCGATGCTTTGTGAAACTAACCCACAAGAGGTAATGGATCTTACACCAGTAGCGCATCTAGCTGCAATCGAAGGTAAAGTACCTTTCATTAATTTCTTTGATGGTTTTAGAACATCCCACGAAATTAAAAAAATAGAAGCATGGGATTATGATGATTTGGCTGATATGGCTAACATGGATGCGATCGATGCATTCCGTCGTAATGCTTTAAGTCCAGAGCATCCTGTTCTTCGTGGATCTGCTCAAAATCCTGATGTTTTCTTCCAAGCAAGAGAAGCATCTAATAAGAATTATGATGCAGTTCCTGCTATTGTTGAGAAATATATGGATAAGGTTAATGCTAAGATTGGTACAAATTATAAACTTTTCAATTACTATGGAGCGCCCGATGCAGAACATATAATTATTGCTATGGGCTCTGTTAACGATACAATAGAAGAGACAATTGATTACCTTAATGGACAAGGTCACAAGGTTGGTCTAGTTAAAGTTCGTCTATATCGTCCATTTAGTGCTAAGCATTTAATTGATGCTATACCTGATACTGTTAAGCAGATTTCTGTACTTGATAGAACCAAAGAGCCTGGAGCTATTGGTGAGCCTCTATATCTTGATGTGGTGGCTGCATTAAAGGGAACTAAGTTTGATAGTGTTAAGATAGTTAATGGACGTTATGGTCTTGGATCTAAAGACACAACTCCTGGACAGATTATCGCAGTTTATAAAAATGAAGATAAGAAGATGTTTACTATAGGTATAGTTGATGATGTTACACACTTATCACTTCCTGTTGATGAAAATCCTAACACTACTCCTGAAGGAACAATTAGTTGTAAATTCTGGGGTCTTGGTGCGGATGGTACAGTAGGAGCTAATAAGAACTCTATAAAGATTATTGGTGATCATACCAACATGTATGCACAGGCATACTTTGACTATGACTCTAAAAAATCTGGTGGTGTTACTATGTCCCACTTAAGATTTGGTAAGAAGCCAATTAAATCAACTTACTTAATTTCAGAGGCTAACTTCGTAGCCTGCCATAATCCTTCCTATATCAGAAAGTATAATATGGTTCAGGAATTAAAGGATGGAGGCACATTCCTACTTAACTGTGGATGGAATGATGAAGAGATTGAGAAGCATCTACCTGGCCAGGTTAAGAAATACATAGCTGATCATAATATTAAGTTTTATACTATAGACGGTATTAGCATTGGTAAGGAGATTGGTCTTGGTGGACGTATTAATACTGTTCTTCAAGCAGCTTTCTTTAAACTAGCTGATATTATTCCTGTAGATGAAGCAGTTAAATACATGAAAGATGCAGCTACAGCATCCTATGGTCGTAAAGGTGAGGCTATCGTTAAGATGAATCATGATGCGATTGATCGTGGTGTTAAAGATGTTAAGGAAGTTAAGGTACCTGAAAGCTGGAAGCAAGCTAGTGATGAGGTATTAAGTCCTAAGGCAACTGAGGGCAAAAAAGAAGTTCTTGACTTTGTTAATAACATTCAGATACCTGCTAATGCACAACAGGGTAATAATCTACCAGTATCCGCATTTGTTAATCATGCAGATGGTACTTTACCACAAGGTACCGCAGCATANGAGAAGCGTGGTGTTGCAGTAGATGTTCCTGAATGGTTGCCAGAAAATTGTATACAATGTAACTTCTGTGCTTACGTATGTCCTCATGCTGTAATTCGTCCTGCTGTTATGGATGAAGCTGAATCAGCTAATGCTCCTGCAGATATGAAGAAGTTACCTATGACAGGATTAGCTGGTTTAGAATTCGCTATTACTGTTTCCGTGCTTGACTGTACTGGTTGTGGTTCATGTGCTAACGTATGTCCTGGTAAGAAGGGCAATAAAGCACTTGTTATGAAGCCACTTGATGATCACAGACATGAACAGAAAAACTTTGATTATGGCTTGGGCTTAGATAAGAAACCAGAAGTATCTGAGAAATTTAAAGATACAACTGTTAAAGGAAGTCAGTTTAACCAGCCATTGCTTGAATTCTCAGGTGCATGTGGTGGTTGTGGTGAAACACCTTATGCTAAATTAGTAACTCAGTTATTTGGTGAGAGAATGTTTATTGCTAACGCAACTGGATGTTCTTCAATCTGGGGTGGTTCAATGCCATCTACACCATATACAGTGAATAGAATGACTGGAAGAGGTCCAGCTTGGCAGAACTCATTATTTGAGGATAATGCAGAGTTTGGATATGGTATGTATCTTGCACAGCAAACCTTAAGACAGAGATTAAAGTCTGAGGTTGAGGCTTTAGCTTCAAGCTCTGCTAACGAAGAAGTTAAGGCAGCAGCAGTAAGATATCTAGAAACATACGATAATGGACGTGAGAATTCCGGAGCTTCAAGTGCTCTTCTAAGGGTATTAGAGGATACTGGTATAGCAGAAGGTAAGAATATATTAAAGAATAGAGAATTCCTATCCAAGAAGTCTCAGTGGATATTCGGTGGTGACGGATGGGCTTATGATATCGGTTTTGGTGGTCTTGACCATGTTATCGCAAGTGGTGAGGATGTTAATATCTTAGTATTTGATACAGAGATATATTCCAATACTGGTGGCCAATCATCTAAGGCTACTCAGACTGGTGCGATAGCTCAGTTTGCTGCAGCTGGTAAGGAAGTTAAGAAGAAAGATCTAGCAGCAATTGCTATGAGCTATGGCTATGTATATGTAGCACAGATCTCTCAAGGTGCTGACTATAACCAGACAATGAAAGCACTTATTGAAGCTGAAAGCTATAATGGTCCTTCCTTAATTATTGCATATGCTCCTTGTATCAGTCATGGTATTAAGGGTGGTATGTCAACAGCTCAGACAGAAGAGAAGAACGCTGTGTTATCAGGATACTGGCATAATTTCCGCTTTGATCCTAGACTTAAGGAAGAAGGAAAGAATCCTTTCATACTTGATAGTAAAGAGCCTACAATTGCTTATAAAGATTTCTTGAATAATGAGGTTCGTTATAGCTCCTTAGCACGTCAGAACCCTGAAAGAGCTGAAGAACTCTTTACAAGGGCTGAGAAGAATGCAGCAGAGAAATATATAAGACTTAAGAAGATGGCGGATATGGAGTAATAACCAGATCCATATAAATATACAAGATGAATTGACTTATCAATTCATCTTGTAACAAATAAAATAGCTATGAATTCCAGTAACATGGAGTTCATAGCTATTTTAATCTAAATCTTACTATAATGCACCTAACTGGATTCGAACCAGCGACCTTTCGCTCCGGAGGCGAACGCTCTATCCACTGAGCCACAGGTGCAAGTAATAGGAATTTTTGCGACTATGTTATTATATAATATTAGATGAAGAATGTAAAGTAAACCCTATGACCAAATAGTAACTTTTCCGTGATTAGTGCCATGATTTACCACTGCAAATTGTGCTTTTCTTTTTTAATATATTATGATATTCTAAGGATGCAAAGAATATGAATAAAAATGTTACAAAATTGTTAAATAATATTACAAAAAGATGAAATAAGTAGTTGATTTTCTTCTTGAGATTTGTTATTATAGGTACAGATAAGTAATACGAATTGTAATTAGATTGTACATAGCATTCCCACAGGTGGATTAATTTCAGTGGTTTATCAATCACAGTATAGAGAAAGGCATGGTTTATATTATGAAATTAAAATATAAAAAGATAATTATGTTAACTACGATGAGTACTATGCTCATTGGCCTTTTAACACTTTCCATAAGCAAAGATAACTCTAAAGCAGAGGAAGGCACTAATATAGATATGGTTCAAGAAACAGACGCAGCTATAGAGGAAGATAGTAGTAGTGTTACTGCCTTAGCAGAAGCATCAACCCTCTTGAATATGTCTACTATCCCTGAACCAACTGCGACACCAATACCTACACCTACACCAATGCCTGTTTTCGATTTTGAGAAAGAAGTTGATTCTGAAATTACAGCTTTATTTGAAGATTATTTTACTGCGAAGAAGAGCTGTGATGTAGATAAGATTAAGAGCTTATTAACTCATAAGGATAAAGCTCCTTCAGTAGAAGAATTACAGAGTAAGACAGAATATATTGATGATTATCGCAATATTAAGACATATTTAAAGAAGGGTCCTGTAGAGAATGCATTTATCGCATATGTTTATCAAGAGATAAAATTTACAGGTGTTAATACTATGGCACCAGGTTTATCTAAGTTTTATCTTCTGAAAGAAGATGGTCAATATAAGATATTCTCAGGTGAGATGGATAAAGAGCTGGTAGAATATTATGACGCTAGAAATGAAGATGCAGATGTTAAAGAATTATTAGATATGACTAATCAGCGTGGTGAAGAAGCCAAGGCTAAAGATGAGGATCTTAAAAACTTCTGGGATAGTATTGATAAGCTAGCGAAAGAGCAGATGTCAAAAGCTGCTGATAATAATTAATATCCACGAATAAGCAGATTAGTCCGTGATATACAGCACATTTTATGTGACACGACTTTAACTATCGAGTTTCTAATCGGTATATAATGATTACGATTAAACTGGATATAGTAGAAAATAAACATAACTCCTTAAACAGGTTGAAACCAATTGTTTAAGGGGTTTTTTATCTTACCTGTAAGGCTAAAGATGCATAATACAAATTCATAAGGGAAATTACTAGTAAAAATAATGAAGATGCAGTATAATACACAGGAAACATGGTTCTTAGCATGGTTTATAAATTGAGATGTTTACTCACAGCAGATGTGATTGATGATAAGAAAGTAGGATTAGGGTGAAAGATATTGTGCCTTGGGCCCAAAGTTTGTAGGTTACGAGAAAGGTATGGAGATTAATATGGCAAAAAGAACAAAGCGACTAACTTCACCACATGAAGATAGGGACGAAATAAGGATTAATAAATTTTTAAGCGAAGCAGGTGTATGTTCAAGAAGAGAAGCTGACAAGGCGATAGAAGCAGGACTTGTTGAAATCGATGGTGTTAAGGCGGTAATCGGAGATAAGGTAACTAAAGATAATGTGGTTACCTTTAAGAAAAAACCAGTAAAGAGAGAAGAAAAGCTAGCCTTAATTGCATTTAATAAACCAGTTGGTATAGTATGTACTACAGATCCACGGGAGCCTGACAATATTGTTGACTATATAAATTACGGAATGAGAATATATCCTATAGGTAGACTTGATAAGGATTCTGAAGGATTGATATTGCTTACTAATGATGGGAATATAGTTAATAAGATTTTGAGAGCTGAATATAATCATGAAAAGGAATATATAGTTAGAGTGAACAAGGAGATTAGCCCTGATTTTGCTAAGAAGATGTCATCAGGGGTACCTATTCTTGATACAGTAACTAAGCCATGTCAGGTGTTTGTAGAAGATAAGTATACATTTCGCATTATTCTTACACAGGGACTTAATAGGCAGATACGTCGCATGTGCGAATACTTAGATTACAGGGTTACTAACCTTAAGCGAATACGAATTATGAATATAAATCTAGGAAGACTTAAAACAGGAGACTTTCGTAATGTTACAGAGAAAGAGATTGAGGTATTAAACGAGAACATAGCTGCAAGAAAAAAGCGCTAAGGGAGGCATATTAATTATGGATATCAGACAGGAAATAGAGGAATTAAGACAAAAGATAAAATATCACAATGATAGATATTATAATCAGGATGATCCTGAAATCTCTGATTATGAATATGATAAATTGTCTCTGCGCTTGAGGAAACTAGAGCAGGAACATCCTGAACTGGATAGCCCTGATTCCCCTACTAAGAACATAGGAGGAAAGGCCAAAAGGGAGGCTGGTATATTAGTTAGTCACAATGTTCCTATGCTAAGCTTGCAGGATGTTTTTAATAAAGAAGAAGTCTTTAGCTTTGTTGAAAAAATATTAAGTGTCAATAAGGACACTGTGTTTTGTGTTGAAAGAAAGATAGATGGACTGTCTGTTGCATTAAGATATACAGATGGAAAGCTGACTACTGGTATTACTAGAGGTGATGGTATCAGTTATGGGGAGGATGTTACTGACAATATTAAAGTTATAAAGGATGTAAAGCATAGTCTTAAGGATAATGTACCTTATATAGAGATCCGAGGGGAGGTTTATATGAAAACCGAGGATTTTGAAGAGGTAAATAGCAAGCTAGAATTAGCAGGCAAGAAGCTATTTGCTAATCCAAGGAACTGTGCAGCAGGAACACTTAGACAATTAGATCTTAGGGTTGTTAAAGAAAGAAAGCTATCCTTCTTTGCTTTTAATGTTCAAGACTCAGAAGGAATAACATTTGCCAGTCATTCGGAAAGCCTAGAGTGGATTAAAAAACAAGGAATTAAAGTTATTGAAGGATATAGATTATGTAAAACTGCTGAGGAAGTATGGGATGCTATTACTGAGATAGGTGAGAACAGAGGGGAGTTTTCATACGATATTGATGGAGCGGTGGTAAAAGTAGATGACCTAGCCTTTAGGGAACAGCTTGGTGCAACAGCTAAGGTACCAAGATGGGCAGTAGCATATAAGTACCCACCAGAAGAGAAGGAAACTGTTGTTAAGGAAATAAGACTTTCTGTTGGTAGAACTGGTAGGATAACCCCAACAGCAATATTTGAACCAATTCGCTTATGCGGGACTAATGTTGAAAAGGCTACCTTACACAATCAAGATAGAATTGATGAATTGGATGTTCGCATAGGTGATACTATAGTTGTGCGTAAAGCTGGGGAGATAATTCCTGAGGTTTTATCTGTTGTAAAGGATAAAAGGCCGGAAGGAGCTGTTCCTTATGAAATATCCAATGTTTGCCCAAGCTGTGGGGCAAAGGCAGTAAGAGATGACAATACTGCTGATATAAAATGTACGAATATTAATTGTCCTGCACAGCTTACCCAACACATAATTAATTTTGTAAGTCGTAATGCTATGGATATAAAGGGATTTGGCGAAGCATATATTGAAGCACTAACAAGAGAAGGATACCTTAAGAATATATCTGATATTTATTATTTAAAGGACCATCGTGATGAATTAATTGAAAAGGGTCTTATAGGTAAGGAGAAGAATACAGATAAGCTTCTTAATACAATTGAAGAGAGCAAGAGGAACGATATAGATAGACTAATTACTGGCTTTGGAATTAAAAACATAGGTAAGCAGGCAGCTACTGCCTTAAGCAAACACTTTAAATCAATTAATGAGCTTGAAAATGCTAGCTATGATGAGCTTATAACAGTTAATGATGTAGGTGATATCAGTGCAAGAGCAATAGTAGACTTCTTTAATGATGAAAATAATAAGGATATACTACGGAGACTTGAACAGGTTGGTGTTAACTTTAATTCATTGAACGAGGGTAATCCAGGGGATAATACTCTGGAAGGATTAACATTTGTAATTACTGGTACATTACCAACCATGGGAAGATCACAGATGGAGAAATTAATTAAAGATCATGGAGGCAAGGTATCTGGAAGTGTATCAAAGAAAACCTCCTTCCTAATCGCAGGTGATAATGCAGGTAGTAAATTGACTAAAGCTAATGAGTTAGGGGTAGAAGTTCTAACTGAAGAGGAAATTCTTGAACGTATAAGGTAATAGTTTGTCGGATTTGCCAAGTTTATGTAATAAATAACCAATTCCATTGCTTTATTTTCCATAACATGATATTATATCCACGAATAAGCAGATTAGTCCGTGATATGCATCACATTTTATGTGACATGTTTTATGTCACAAGAAAATGTTATGAATATCAAGGATAAGTGCAACGTGAGCGAGAAAGTCGTAGACTTACGAGCTCCTATTCTGCTTAAAGTTAAGATTAGTCCGTGATATGCATCACATTTTATGTGACATGTTTTATGTCACAATTACTTTAAGCTAATACATTTGAATGAAAAGGTGATGACCGATGCCAATTAAGATACAAAGTGATCTACCAGCTAAGAAGATACTAGAGAATGAGAATATATTTGTAATGGATGAGACCCGAGCATTGCATCAGGATATTCGTCCACTTAAAATAGCAATTTTAAACTTAATGCCTTTAAAGGAAGATACAGAGGTACAGCTACTACGTAGCCTATCCAATACACCACTTCAGGTGGATATAACATTTTTAACAACTAAATCCTATGTTGGTAAGCATACTCCAAAAAGCCATTTGGATCAATTTTATCATACCTATGAGGATATAAAGAATAAAAAATTTGACGGTTTGATTATAACTGGAGCTCCTGTTGAATTATTGGAATTTCATGAGGTGGATTATTGGGAGGAGCTATGCCATATTATGGAGTGGTCCAAGACTCATGTTACATCAACTTTACATATATGCTGGGGTGCTCAGGCTGGTCTATATTACCATTATGGAATAGATAAAAAAACACTTGATGCAAAGCTATTTGGTATATATGAACATAAGGTGATGCATAAATCCACCCCATTTGTTAGGGGCTTCGATGATGTTTTTTATGCACCACATTCAAGATACACTACAGTTGACAGAGAGGATATTCTAAAACATGAAGAACTAACCATTCTCGCAGAATCTGATGAGGCCGGAGTTTTCATAGTTATTGCTGAGGATGGTAAGCAGATGTTTGTTATGGGACATCCCGAGTATGACAGAGTGACACTAGATAAGGAATATAAGAGGGATGTAGATAAAGGAATTTCAATTAAGGTACCTAAAAACTACTATCCTGATGATACACCTGACAATCGTCCTGTGCTTCTATGGAGAGCTCATGCTAACATTATGTATTCCAACTGGCTCAATTATTACGTCTACCAAGTCACTCCTTATGATCTTTAAGGTTGATAAATGTTATTGAGACCGGAAATTATCAATGACACTCCTTATGATTTATAAGGTCTTAGATAGTTAATAGAGTGACTTTTTTGATTACAAATGATAATTTGAAAAACGAAATCTAACAACGTAAATTCATTTATTTTGGGGGAAGTAAAATGATGATGATTAACAATCTGCAGCGTTGGTTGACTTCAAGTACACTTACAAGAACATTAGAAATTTGTTGCCTAATAGTTCTCATATTATCGACTTTACTTTTAATCTTTATTAATTTAAAACGTAGTAGTACAAATATTCAGTTGAAGCAAATGCATGATATTCTAGTTCTTGAAGGTGAGAAGTATAGGGTCGCTACTGAGCTTTCCCATGATATTATCTTTGAATACCAGCTTGATAAGGATGAGATGTTCTATACTGAAAAATACAAGGAGCTACTAGGGGGCAATTGTTATGTTCCGAATTATACTTCAACTTGTATCATTAGGCAAGAAAGAATACACCCTGATGATTGGGGGATATATTTGGAGTTTTGCCAGGAACTAAGAGAGGGGAAGGAAAATATTGAGGTGGTTTTAAGGCTTAAGAATCGAATTGGTGAATATATCTGGTGTCAGATATTAGGGAAAACCATATTAGATGAGAAGAAGAAGCCCCTTCGTATTATTGGTAAGATTGTTAATATTGATATACAAAAGAAGAGGCTAGAAGCCCTGGAATTCAAGGCAACTAGAGATCCTCTTACAGAGGTATATAATAAAGAGGTGACGTTAAAAAAGATTGATAAATTTATCAAAGGCTCTAAGTGCAATAACCATGCTTTTATGCTTATTGATTTAGATGATTTTAAGAAGGTCAATGACAATTATGGACATTTGGTAGGAGATAAAATTCTTATTCATGTTATCAGTCGGATTAAAGAGAAGTTTACTGAAGGAGAAGTGATTGGTAGGGTTGGTGGAGATGAATTTGTAGTATTTGCAGGGAATTTAGGAAGCAGAGATGAAGTATACGATAAAGCTAACCTTTTAAGAGCCTCTATGGAAACGGTATATACTGATAATGACAACAAAATTGAAATTTCAGGTAGTGTAGGGGTGGCAATATACCCTGACGACGGTTCTTCCTACGAGCAATTGATGGAAAAGGCAGATCAAGCTTTGTATCAGGCTAAAGAGCAAGGAAAGAATAACTATATAGTGTATACGACTCTATCTGAAGTCCTTCTTTGATATAGCTTTTGTAAATATTAAGAAGCCCATACATATGACGCAATAAATGAAGCAAAAAGTTAGTATTAATATAACTTCATTTATTTGCGTCATTTTTTTAATAAATTCATAGCTCTCTTTAAGGAGGAATCCAAATAAAACTACAATTAGACTGGGTTTTACAAGGCTATTGGAGGCTTCAAATTCAAATGATATGTTTTTACCAACAGCAAATGCGTCTAGTACAGTGATAATTAGTTGTCCCAATAACATGGCAATGAGGGTACCTCTGATTCCCATTTTAGGAATTAGCACAATGATTAGTAAAATCTTACTTAGGGTTCCTGCTGTGGAATTGATCAAGGTGATATGTGCTTTACCCAAACCATTGATAATGCTACCAAGAGTAGTTGTAAGATATATTAATGGACAAAGCCAGGCCAAGATTCTAAGATAAGAGCCAGCTTCCTCACTGTGAAATACTGCACTACCAAGGTCGTTACCAAATATTACAAATACTCCGGTACTTACAATACCTATTATTAAACTATATTTTATAGAAACCGCAGTAGTTTTACCTATTAGTCGTCCATTATTTAATGCTTGTGCTTCAGAAACAGTAGGTAGAAGCAGAACTGCTAATCCATTAATAAGAGCTGTTGGAAACATAATAAAGGGCATAGACATTCCGTTAAGAATACCATATGTACTAAGTGCCTCAGAAATACTTAGGCCAGATCTTCTAAGCATGGTTGGTATTAGAACAGTTTCAATACTATGTAGAACATTAATAAGAAGTCTGTTAGTAGTAAGAGGAACGCTTAGGGACAGTATTTTCTTAACTATAAATCTAACCGGGTCTACCTTGCTTCTAGGATCTGGCCCCAGAAGTATAAGCTGTTTAGGAGACTTGGTAGTAAATAGGGATAGTGTATTGTATATGCAGGAACAGATCTCCCCAAGAACAATACCAATTACAGCATGTTCACAGGTTACTGATAGATCTCCTTGCCCAGTCATAGTAGCTATAAGATATACAACTAGAACTCTTACAATTTGTTCAAGAAGTTGGGTAGAAGCTGGTACACCTGCTCGCTTCAGGCCGTAATAATAGCCGTTTATGCATGAAGTTACTGCACAGAAGGGGAATACATAAGCCATTATGCGAACTGAAGCTGCACTTCTCGGTTCTAGAAGAAATCTTTCTGCAATAATACCTGATCCTTGATGGACAATGACTGACAGAATCATAGCTAGGGATACTGAGATTAGTAATCCTAGTTTCAATATTCTATATACATTTTTATCATTTCTTTTTGCTAATTCAAAGGCTACAAGTCTAGAAATAGCCGTCTGAATACCTGTGGCGTATATTGTAAAGCATATCCCATATACAGGAAATATTAATTGATAAATACCTAAAAGTTCTGCACCCATGGCATTAGAAAGGAATATTTTATAGAAGAAACCGATAATCCTTGTAATTAGTCCTGCTAAGGTAAGAAGTAGGGTGCCTTTGAAAATACTAGCTCTATTGATATTATGCAATTGCTGTGTTGTTAGATTTTTATTTGACATTTATAAGCTTTCCTTTCTTCTGCTTGAAAGAATGATCTTTCAAGCTGTCTCCCAATCGTATAAAATGCCATGGGTCTACTTTATATAATATTTATTCTTAGAAGGTTTAACTTATGTTAAGGCTTAAATTTTATATTGACAGATTTAGTTGATAGTGGTATATTGAAAGCCGAGTGATTTAATAGGAATTAGTGTGAGGAATAAGTACATCTTCACACAGAAGAACTACGAAGCTCGCACAGTGGTGCGAACTCCTTGTTCTTCCAGATTATTGAGATGTCCCTATGGGGCATCATATAGGCTTAGATTGAAGGGAAGGAGAAGGTGCGAGATGAAACTTTCTACAAGAGGACGATATGGACTTAGGGCAGTGATTGATCTAGCGGTTCATGATAATGATGGAGCAATTGCATTAAGCCAGATTGCTGAGAGACAAGGTATATCTATGAATTATCTGGAACAACTAATTCCAAAGCTTAGAAAAGTAGGAATTGTTAAAGGTATAAGAGGAGCTCAGGGTGGATATGTACTTTCGAAGCCTGCTCATGAGATTTCTGTAGGAGATATACTTAGGGCCTTGGAGGGAGACTTAAACCCTGTAGAATGCGTAGAAGTTATGGGGACAGACACTACTTGTACTAACTCTGATACTTGTGTAACAAAAAATGTCTGGAAACGTATAAGTGATAGTATAAACGATGCTGTTGATGGAATTATGCTTTCTGAGCTGGTAGAGGAAAGTAAAAGGGTGAATAACGAAGCTTCTACTGACACCAGTCAAAAATTAAATTGTTAATAATAATTCATGAAATAATTAGGAGATGACAACATATGGATAAGAAGATTTACCTAGATAATGCTGCAACTACTAAAACAAGACCAGAGGTTGTAGAAGCAATGCTGCCTTATTTTACCGAGAAGTATGGAAATCCATCAAGTATTTATGAATTTGCCTCTCAGAATAAAAAAGCTGTTGATGAAGCAAGAAGTATAATTGCAAAATCAATAGGGGCTGAGACGGCTGAAGTTTACTTTACGGCAGGAGGAACTGAAGCAGATAACTGGGCCCTTAAGGCAACTATAGATGCTTATTCATCTAAAGGAAATCATATAATTACTTCCAAGATAGAACATCACGCTATCCTTCATACTTGTGAGTTCCTACAGAAGCATGGTTATGAAGTCACCTATGTTGATGTAGATGAGAACGGAATTATAAAACTTGATCAACTTAAAAAAGCAATTCGGCCTACAACTATTCTTATTTCAGTTATGTTTGCAAATAATGAAATTGGTACAATCCAGCCTATTAAAGAGATAGGTGAAATAGCAAAACAACACAATATTTTATTCCACACAGATGCAGTGCAGGCTTACTGCCAGCTACCCATCAATGTAGATGAGTTAAATATAGATATGCTAAGTGCAAGTGCTCATAAGCTTAATGGACCTAAGGGTATTGGTTTCCTTTATATAAGAAAAGGGGCTAAGCTACGTTCATTTATTCATGGTGGAGCACAGGAAAGACAACGCCGTGCAGGAACAGAGAATGTTCCAGCGATAGTTGGATTTGGTAAAGCGGTAGAGATAGCAATTGCTACCATGAAAGAAAGAAATGATAAAGAAATCGAACTTAGGGAAAGATTAATAAAAAAAGTTATGTCCGAGGTACCATATGTTAGAGTCAATGGTCATAGGAGAAATAGACTTCCCAATAATGTGAACTTCAGCTTTCAATTTATTGAGGGTGAATCTCTACTGATTATGTTGGATATGAAAAATATATGCGCATCCAGTGGATCTGCATGTACTTCCGGTTCTTTAGATCCTTCCCATGTGTTATTAGCAATAGGTTTACCCCATGAGATAGCTCATGGCTCCCTAAGACTAACCCTATCTGAAGATAATACTGAGGAAGAAATTGATTATACAGCAGAAATGATAAAAGAAATTGTTGATAAGCTACGACAGATGTCACCATTATATGAAGATTACATGAAGAAGAAAGCATAAAAAGTTAAATTATGGAGGAAAGCTATGTATACAGAAAAGGTTATGGATCATTTTACTAATCCTAGAAACATGGGAGAAATAGAAAACCCAAGTGGTGTTGGCACAGTTGGTAATGCCAAGTGCGGTGATATTATGAGAATGTATCTAGACATTGATGATAATGGAGTTATAAGGGATTGTAAATTTAAAACCTTTGGTTGTGGTGCTGCTGTAGCAACAAGTAGTATCGCCACAGAGCTAGTAATAGGTAAGACTGTTCAGGAGGCCTTACAGGTTACTAATAAAGCAGTAGTGGATGCTTTAGATGGTTTGCCTAAGGTTAAAGTTCACTGCTCATTATTGGCTGAAGAAGCAATTCATGCAGCCCTATGGGATTATGCAGAAAAAAATAATATCACAATTGAAGGTCTTTCTAAACCTAAGGATGATGTAAGTGAGGAAGAGGAAGAACCTGAGTATTAATTGCTTCCCCTATTAGGTTAATGGGAACTTTGTTCCCATAGAAGAAAGGCACGATTTTTATGAAGAAAGTAGTGGTAGGTATGTCAGGAGGAGTTGATTCCTCTGTGGCAGCATACCTTTTAAAGAAACAAGGATACGATGTAATTGGAGTAACCATGCAGATATGGCAGGACGAGGATGTCTGTACCATGGAAGAAAATGGTGGTTGCTGTGGATTAAGTGCTGTTGATGATGCTAGAAGAGTTTCAGAGGTTCTAGATATCCCTTACTATGTCATGAACTTTAAGAAAGAGTTCAAGGAGAATGTAATGGATTATTTTGTAAGCGAATATCTGCAAGCAAGGACTCCTAATCCATGTATTGCATGTAATAGATATGTAAAGTGGGAATCCCTTCTTACTCGGTCCATAGGTATAGGTGCGGATTATATTGCAACTGGACATTATGCAAGGATAGTAAAGCTACCTAACGGAAGATATACAATTAAGAAATCTGTAACTTTGGCTAAGGATCAAACCTATGCCTTATATAACCTTACTCAGCATCAACTTGCTCACACCCTGATGCCAGTGGGGGAATATAGTAAGGATGCAATTAGGGAAATGGCTGATGAAGCTAAGCTTCCTGTTGCTAACAAGCCTGATAGCCAGGAAATATGCTTTGTTGCTAATAATGATTATGCAGGCTTTATTGAGGAATATATTAAGGATAATGATATAAGTAAATTAGTTCCTAATCTGACTAAGGAAAGACCAGTTGGTCTGACTCCTGGTAATTTTGTTACTCCAGATGGTAGAGTAATTGGTAAGCATAAAGGACTAATTCATTATACTGTAGGACAAAGAAAAGGCCTTAATCTAGCAATGGGACATCCAGTCTTTGTGCTTAAATTAAAGCCTGAAACCAATGAGGTTGTCATTGGTAATTCAGATGAAGTTTTCTCTAATATCCTTTACGCTAATAGACTTAACTTTATGGCTATCGAGGATCTGGAAGGTGAGATGGAGGTTGAAGCCAAGATACGTTATAGTCATAAGGGTGCCAAAGCTAAGATAAAGAAGATAGCAGATGACGAGATAATATGTGTGTTTGATGAACCACAAAGGGCCATAACACCGGGACAAGCTGTAGTCTTTTATCAAGATGACTTGCTTGTGGGCGGAGGAACCATCATATAACTTGCTCTATCCCTGATATATCAGTTGTTGAAATCATTGAATAATTAGTATTGTATATGACAAAGCCTGGCTTACTATTGCTGGGCTTTTTAATATTCTTCTTAAGAGTGTAATCTATCTCTACTTTATCCTGATCTCTAGCAACAGAATAATAAGCAGCTAGCCTTCCTGCCTCTTCATATGTTCTGTCTGGTAGTTCCTCACCTCTTGATTTAACGATAACATGGGAGCCTGCTATTGTCTTAGCATGGAACCACCAATCCCCACCCTCAGCTAGGCCAAATGTAAGCTCATCATTTTGAAAGTTGTTTTTACCAACATAGATATGATAACCATCAGAGGAAATGTAATGAAGAGGTTTACTTTTACCCTGTGATTTCTTATTAGCCTTTTTATTTCCTTTGTTATTTTTAGAGTAATATTTCTTCTTAATATAACCGAAGTCCATTAATTCTTGTTTTAAATCAATAAGATCATCTTCATCAATTGCCATATCAAGAGAGGCTTGAATAGATTCAAGATGAGTAAGAGCATCTGCGGTTTCCTTAATCAATTTTGTAAGGGCCTCGTAGGTTCGCTTTAGCTTACTATATTTATCAAAATATTTTTTGGCATTATCCATAGGGCTTATGGTTGGATCAAGAGGAATGGTTATTTCTTTATCATCATAATAGTTAATAGTCTTAAGCTCTTTTGCACCAGGTTCTAATCCATAACCATAGGTTGTGATTAATTCTCCATAAACCTTGAATTTATCTCTTTTGTCTGTGTCCTTTAATTGCTTCAGCTGCAAATCATACTTTTTCCTCTCTCTATCTATGGCGTTGGATAAGATTTTACGTAGATCAGCAGATTTCTGGCGAATTCTAGTATATGCACTTTTGCTTGCATAATAATCTTCAAGCATATTAGAAACAGAATCATATTCTTGCACATTATGATTACTATAGCAGGTAAGATTGACGCTAGAGTACTCAACTGGATTATCATTTAAGGAGATTATATTTGCTACAAATTGTCCTTCCTTAACATCCTCCATCATTCGCTCTAGATTTTTAAATAAATGAAGGCTTGGAGCTTCTTCTAATGATATAGCTGATATGGATCCATCTATAGATGCCCTGTAACAAAGCTCGTTGGCGATTAAAGGACTTATACCAGTTAAACTGCTATATAGGGCCTTAGTAAGCTCCATAGGTTTCTTTAACACCAATTCTTTGAATGTCTTAAAATCAATAGTTAAGGGATCTTCTTTTTTCATAGTCTCAGGTATAAAATACTCCCGTCCAGGTAGGACCTCACGGACAGAGCTAACAAAATGATTAATNCTCTTTATACTGTCAATTATAGTCATATCTTNATCGCANAAGATAATATTGCTATGCTTACCCATAAGCTCTACAATAAGGAACTTTGTCCCCAAGTCACCTAATTCATCTAGGTGTTCAAGCTTGAAGCTAATTATTCTTTCCAAACCCGGTTGAGTGATATCTAGTATTCTAGCACTAGAAAGATGCTTTCTAAGAAGCATACAAAAATTAGGTGCAGTCATAGGACTAGGCTTATTATTATCAGTTAGATATACCAGGGGTAACCCGGGTTCTGAAGATAATAGGAGTCTATATTGGCCTTTAGACTGACCCTTTATAGTTATTAACAATTCATCTTTTTCAGGTTGAGCAATTTTATTAATTCTGCCTCCCAGCAGCTTATCTCGTAATTCGTATACCACATTAGCAATTACAATGCCATCTAAAGCCATACTAACCATGCCTTTCCTTACGATGCCATCCAAGGCTCTCGTTTTTCCTATAGTCATAGATTATACCATATATATGAGAATATTAACACATGATAATAAAAGAAACATAAAATAATGTCAAAAACCCCCATTGCAGCATAGATATAAATATAAAAAAAACTTGTAATTCATAAAAGAGATGGTATAATAAAAAAATAAAATAATTAGAAACACAAATGTNCGCACCACAAGGACACACGTAAACTAGGATAGTAAAGGAGACCCTTATGGGATATGTTGATGATATAATTAAATTGGTTGCAAAGAAAAATCCTGCTGAGCCAGAATTCAATCAAGCAGTCAGGGAAGTACTTGTGTCTTTAAGAGCTGTTGTTGATGATAATGAAGAAAAGTACAGAAGAGAAGGCCTTCTTGAACGACTAGTTGAGCCAGACAGGCAGATAAAGTTCAAGGTGCCTTGGGTTGATGATAAGGGTAATGTACAGGTTAATACTGGCTATCGTGTTCAGTTTAATAATGCGATAGGACCTTACAAAGGTGGTATACGCTTACATCCATCAGTAAACCTTAGTATAATAAAATTCTTGGGTTTTGAACAAATCTTTAAAAACTCATTGACCGGTCTTCCTATTGGTGGGGGTAAAGGTGGGTCAGATTTTGATCCAAAGGGTAAGTCGGATAGAGAAGTCTTATCCTTCTGCAGAAGCTTTATAACTGAGCTATATCGTTATATTGGTGCGGATGTAGATGTTCCTGCTGGTGATATAGGAACAGGTGGAAGAGAAATTGGCTATATGTTCGGTGAATATAAGAAGATTAAAGGAACATATGAAGGAGTATTCACGGGAAAGGGTCTAACCTATGGTGGTTCCTTAGGTCGAACTGAGGCTACTGGTTTTGGACTATTATATCTGACCGAAGAAATGCTTAAATACAATGGATTAGATATAAAAGATAAGACAGTTACCATAACTGGTTCTGGTAATGTGGCAATATACGCTGCTGTAAAGGCTGAGGAGCTAGGAGCAAAGGTTGTGACAGTAAGTGACTCAAATGGCTGGATATATGATCCTGAAGGAATTGATATAGCTGTTTTAAAGGGAATTAAGGAAGTTCGCAGGGCAAGATTAACTGAATATAAAAAGTATAGACCTAACTCAGAGTATCATGAGGGCAGGGGCGTATGGTCAGTACCATGCGATATTGCTTTACCTTGTGCTACACAGAATGAGTTATCCCTAGAGGATGCCAAAGCTTTAGTAGCTAATGGTTGTAAAGCAGTTGCTGAGGGTGCTAACATGCCGACAACTCTTGAAGCAACAGAGTATCTAATAGAGAATGGAGTCCTATTTGCCCCTGGTAAAGCCGCCAATGCTGGAGGCGTTGCAACATCTGCTTTGGAGATGACTCAAAATAGCGAAAGACTAAGCTGGACCTTTGAAGAAGTAGACTCTAAATTAAAGGAAATCATGGTTAACATTTTTAACAATATTGCAAGTAATGCAAGTCGTTACGGTGCTACTAATAACTACGTAATAGGTGCCAATATTGCAGGCTTTGAAAAAGTGGCTAATGCTATGATGGCTCAGGGGATTTGGTAGAACTGTAGAGTAGAAAAACTTTCATAAAATTAATAGGCTTGATAAAATCAGAGTTTAGATTCTGTACAACATAGGTTGTGAACGATTTTATCAAGCCTTTTTATAGTTTAAAGGGGTCAGTTCCTTCTTAATATTCTACAAACTGAAATCCACCAGTATTATATATTATGCAGTGGACACAATAATTACAATTCTTAAAATCTACATTCTATATTCAAAGATAACAATGATTAAACCACAATATATAGATAAACTATCTTGACATTACACAACAGCTCGTTATATAAATGTATTATCATATATTAAGAATTAATTATTACATAAACTATATGATACGAGGAGAATAAATTGAAAAATCAAGATTTTCATGTAGAAAGTTTGTAGGCCACCGTGAACTTTGTTCACAGGGATGAAAGGAATGATTATTGATGTATAAGGAGTTTTTCAATATGATTAAAAAGAATCAATCCAATGAAACAATTATTATAGATGCTGTTGTAGGTGCTGGTAAGACTGTTTATATGGAGATGCTATCTAAGGAAATGAAGATAGCTTGCTATCAGGAGCCTGTTCAGGATAATCCCATATTAGACAAGTTCTATTATGACAGAAAGAGATATTCTTTTCCTCTTCAAATATACTTTCTTAACCGAAGATTCGATATGCTAAAAAAAGCTGCTAAGTCAGGGAAGCCAGTACTTATGGATCGTAGTATTTATGGAGATATGATTTTTGCCAAGCTTCTTTATGAAGAGGGAAGTATGGAGAAGGAAGAATATATGCTATATCGTGATCTTCTAACCAATATGCTAGATCATGTAGAAGCACCTAAGCTTATGATCTATCTTAAGATTGACACGGACTCTGCTATTGAAAGGATTAGAAAAAGAGGACGTGATTATGAGCAAATAGTTGAAAGAGAATACTGGGACAATCTTAATAAAGAATATGAGGAATATTTCTCGGAATATAACTTATCACCATTATTAGTTATTGACGCTGCAAAGTATGATATTGTGGGTAATATGAAGGATCGAAAGGAGATACTTCATATAATCACTCAGAAAATAGCTGAGCTAGATAGTTCCACCCAGAACATTTGAGATTTATACAACTAAAAAAGATAAATAACCCAAATTCCACTCATAGAGAAGAGGAATTTGGGTATGTTTTTTATAGTGGCAAAAATTATAGTTGACAATAAGTATAGTATAGTATTACAATGAATATACCCTACGGGGGTATACTATGGANGATGAAAGGAAGACTATTATGAGTAAAGAAATTGATATAGACATTGAGGTTGGTCTTGACCAGGATTTTGACATGTGTATGTCAGAAGATTGCGACTCGACAAGCTGTGATAGACATATGACAGTAAGGGACCCTAAGCTTAAGAAAAACCTGATAACTAGGCTTAATCGAGTTGAAGGTCAAGTTAGAGGTATTAAGGGAATGGTTGAGAAGGATGTATACTGTGATGATATATTAAATCAGATATCTGCAGCACAATCAGCTCTAACCTCCATTAGCAAATTAGTATTAGAGAACCATGTTCGTGGTTGTCTTGTTAAGAAGATAGAGGCTGGGGAAGATGATATTATTGATGAACTCATGGTTACAGTGGGTAAGTTAATGAAATAGAAAGGTGTGACTCCATATGAGTAAGGAAACTATTAAGATTAGCGGGATGACCTGTGCAGCCTGCGCTCAGCGTGTTCAAAAATCTGTTGGTAAGATGGATGGTGTTATTGATGCCAATGTAAACTTTGCCACAGAAAAATTAATTGTTGAATATGATGATAATAAGGTTCAAAAGTCTAATATAAGAGAAACTATAGAAAAGATTGGCTATGGAGTTGTTGAGGAGAGTTCCAGTAATGAAGTAACTATACCTATAGAAGGGATGACCTGTGCAGCCTGTTCCCAGAGGATAGAAAAAGTTCTAAGTAAATTGGATGGAGTATCTAAAGCAACAGTAAACCTGGCTACAGAAAAGGCTGTAGTAGAATATGATCCATCCCTTATTCGTCTTTCTGGTATTAAGCAGAGCATAGAAAAGATTGGTTATAAGCCTCTGGATATAGAGAACCAAGGCCAAGTAGATCAAGATAAGGCCCGTAAAGAGAAGGAAATTCAAATTCTATTTAGAAAGTTTATTGTAGCTATAATATTTGCAGCACCTTTATTATATCTAGCAATGACACCTATGATATCCTGGTGGCCTATACCATTACCTGAGTTTATTGAACCTATGGCAAGTCCCTTAAGATTTGCTATATTGCAGTTAATTTTAGTAATACCAATTGTAATTGCAGGGAACAAGTTCTACACAGTTGGTTTTAAAGCTCTTTGGCAGAGAAGTCCTAATATGGACTCCCTTGTGGCAATAGGCACCTCAGCAGCACTGTTATACAGTCTTTATAACACATATGAGGTGGCTATGGGTAATCACCATAGTGTAATGGAATTATACTACGAATCAGCTGGTGTTATTATAGCCTTGATATTGCTTGGTAAATATCTTGAATCTGTATCAAAGGGTAAAACCTCTGAGGCTATTAAAAAACTTATGGGACTTGCCCCTAAGACCGCAACCGTAATACAAGATGGTAAGGAAATAGAGGTACCTATTGATGAGGTTGAGATTGGAGATGTAATTCTTGTTAAACCTGGTGAGAAAATACCAGTTGATGGAACTGTTGTAGATGGTCTAACAGCTATAGATGAAGCAATGCTTACTGGAGAAAGTATGCCGGTAGATAAAAAAGCTGGTGATCCAGTTTATGCTGCTAGTATTAATAAGAATGGTATGATTACATTTAAGGCAACTAAGGTTGGTAAAGATACGGCACTGGCTCAGATTATAAAATTAGTTGAGGATGCCCAGGGTACTAAGGCTCCTATTGCTAAAATGGCTGATATTGTATCAGGATATTTCGTACCAATAGTAGTTATAATCGCTATTATTGCATTTGCAGCTTGGATGATTAGTGGCCAATCCTTAGCATTCTCACTTACAATATTTATATCTATTCTTGTTATTGCTTGTCCATGTGCCCTAGGTCTAGCTACACCTACAGCAATTATGGTAGGTACAGGTAAGGGGGCGGAATATGGAATATTGATTAAGGGTGGAGAAGCATTAGAAAGCACTCACAAGATTAATTCTATAGTATTTGATAAGACTGGTACAATTACAGAAGGTAAGCCAGAGGTTACTGATATAATACCTGCATCTGGATATGATAATAGAAGATTACTTCAGTTAGCTGCATCTGGTGAGAAGGGATCAGAGCATCCCCTTGGTGAAGCTATTGTTAAGAGGGCAGAAGATGATAAACTAGACTTCTTAAAGGTAGACAAATTCCAAGCAATACCTGGTCATGGAATTGAGGTTAACATAGCTTCTAATGAAGTATTAATAGGTAATAGAAAGCTGATGGATGAGAATAATATATATCTTGATGAATTGGATAGCCAATCAGATAAGCTAGCTAATGAAGGTAAGACACCAATGTATGTAGCAGTTGACGGTAAAATAGCTGGAATAATAGCTGTTGCAGACGTTGTTAAGGAGAATAGCTCTAAGGCAATTAAGAAGCTGCAGGAGATGGGTATTGAAGTAGTTATGATTACTGGAGATAATAAGAGGACTGCTGATGCAATAGCTAAGCAGGTTGGAATTGATAGAGTACTTGCTGAGGTGTTACCAGAGGATAAAGCCAATCAGGTTAAGATGCTACAAGCGGAAGGTAAAAAGGTTGCCATGGTTGGCGATGGTATTAACGATGCTCCTGCTCTTGTACAAGCAAACATTGGTATAGCTATTGGATCAGGAACTGATGTAGCCATGGAATCTGCTGACATTGTTCTTATGAGAAGCGACCTTATGGACGTTCCAACAGCAATTCATCTAAGTAAAAGTACTATTCGTAATATAAAGCAGAATTTATTCTGGGCATTTGCTTATAATTCAGCAGGAATCCCTATAGCGGCTGGTCTCTTATATGTCTTTGGTGGACCATTGCTTAACCCTATGTTTGCAGCTGNAGCAATGTCTTTAAGTTCTGTATCAGTTTTAACTAATGCTTTACGATTAAAGAGATTTAAACAATATCATTAAAATATTAGACTATAAAGAAAGAAGGAAGATTATATGGAGAATTCAGTTATTAATGTAGAAGGAATGTCTTGTCAACACTGTGTTAATGCAGTAACTAATGGAGTAGGAGGATTAGAGGGAGTTAATGAGGTTAAGGTNAGTCTGGAGAATAAGACAGTATCTGTAGACTATAATTCTGATAAGATTAGTCTTGATAAGATAAAGGCAGAGATAGAAGATCAAGGATACGATGTGATATAATTTGTATAATTTCTTAAGAATTCTTAATAATAATATAAGCTTTATCCGATTATAGAAACATTATTTTGTTTCTATAATATAAATCTGGAAATTAGCTATTGATTTTGTGCTGATTTAGTTTAAGATTAAAGTAGGTATAAAACAATTAGCTATAGTAAGGAGGAGTATTATGGAGCCTAAGAAATTGTATCGTTCATCTACTAACAAAATGATATCTGGAGTATGTGGTGGAGTTGCAGAATATATTAATGTTGATCCTACTATTGTTAGGCTAGTATGGGCGCTTCTTGGCATATCATCAGCAGGTATAGGTGTAGTTCTATATATTATCGCAGCTATTATAATGCCTGTGAGCTAAAAAGCAAAATTATTATAGTAAGAATGTAGATGTATAACCTGCCTCCCATAAGTTAAACATTAAATTTAAACTTATGGGAGGCAGGTTTCTTGTATCCCCTTCTAGTACACTATATTATCTATTTTATGAGACTTTGAATCCAATGGAAGATTATTAATTGTTTATATGAAATATTACTTATTAAAATAACCACTCAAATCCCTGAATAAAAGAATCTTCAGTTAATGACCAGTACTCACCCATAATTCCACCATAAAAATAGTAGCTACTACCATCATATGGTACATTATATCCCATAGTATAGGAACCTAGAAAACCCCAAGTCTGAGGGCAAAACTGTGCACCTACATAGAGACCACATTTACTACATTGATTTGTGTTTCCACCATGTAATAATAGTTCGCCAGGATTAGCAGAAGAAGGGCCGGAATAAATAAAGGCATATCCGATCGAATGCATATTATGTTTACCGCCTTCAGGACAAGCAACATAGGTAATTGAATTGTCAGGTAAATTGTTTTTATTGTTTAACTCAGCTGCCATAATTGGTGTTGTAATCATGTTAGTAAAAACTATTATGCTCATTAATAATGTAATGAATTTTTTCGTATAACCCTCCTTTTAAATCTGTTTTTATGAGTTTCTATCCTTCTTCCATTGGATTCAATAACATAATAAATATTATTTGTAGATAGAAGTATTATAAATGTTTATTGATTAAATACATTATTCTCCCTAAGCTCCAACATAAAAGATTTATCAGCAAAGAATTGAATATAGGAGATTTTCTCTTCATCTTGTAAAATTTGTGCACTTCCTTCTATCTCAATATCTTTCTTATTGCCTTCTATTGGTCCATAGTTAAGGTATATAATAAAGGAATAATTTGTTNAAATTGTTTCGCTTTGTGTTATTACAACTTGATTTACTTTTGCTTCGTATCCAACAGCTGTTGAGTAAATATAGTATTCTGAATAAAAATGATTAATAAATGAATCAAACCATTTATCAGAAATATATGGTTCATAAATTTCTTCAAGGTTTTTTTCTATATTTGATGAAAAACTATTACCTAATAAACCGACTGACGACAAAGGTGATATATTGTGAACAGCAACATTCATTTCGTTAAATAATTCCATCATTTCATTATCAGGACATGTGAAGATTTGTTCCACAACATGTTTTATCACTTCTTCATTTTCATCTTCAGATTGTGTTTTTTTAGTAAATGTAATTATTAAAAGTATTGCTATGATTATGGAGATTAATCCAATTCCAATACCAAACATTTTATTTTTTTTATATTTCATAATATTTACAATCCTTTCTTTAATAGGATTTTTTGCAAAGCTATTATATAATCCATTGAAGTCTGATTTTTGTTCAGCCAGATGAATTAATGTCATGGCATAATCAGATTTTTGATTTTCACCAACTATAGAAATAACCTTTTCGTCGCAGGCAATCTCTACATCTCGATTAAATAAGTTATACATCATCCAAACAAGGGGATTAAACCAATGGATACATAAAGTTAAAATGGAGACTACTTTCCAAATAGCATCAAAGCCCTCTATGTGAACCAGTTCATGTGTAAGGACGTAGCTAAATTGTTCTTTATTTTGGTAATTCATATTCAAGGGTATAACAATCTTGGGTCTAATAATTCCAAAGGTGATTGGAGTAGAGATACGGTCAGAAGTTACAATACTTATAGTTCTTTTTATATTTTGTTTTTTTAACCATTCTGAAGTAAAGTCATTATCTTGAATTGGAAGAGCTTCTTTAATAATGGTGGAAATTTTAATATAACTTATAAAAAAGTACAATAAAGATATACATATGCCAATAATCCAAATAAGGAATAATGGATTTATATAATCAGATGTAGGCATAGTTAAATGTAGGGCGTTTTTATTTATTGTATTTGCAGTATTTGAATTTGTTATCGGAATATTTTTAACATAAGCTCTAGTGAATACTTCTATAATAATATTACTTTCTTTAACAGGTGTAATATTCAAAAAATTAAATGATGTGGTAAAAGGTATAAGTAAACGAAAAAAAGCAATTTTCCAAATTATTAGTACTATATGTTTGGACATATAATAAGTAGGAAATTTACGCAATATAGCTACAAAAATTATAAGAATACTAGCTGATAACGACATTTGCAATATGTNCATATAAATATCCATGCCTTTCTCATAAACTGCAAACTTTGGGCTGTAAACACAAATTTGCGTGTGAAGATGTTCTTTCTTCACACTAACGCCCATGCTTTTTGGGCATAAATCTTGAAGAATAGCTCTTTTGCTATTCTTCTAATGGCTCGCGTTCTTTTTGCGAGACTATTCACACTAACCTCCTAGTTTTATGAATATATAAAAGTTCAAAAACAAGCTGTTAGGAAACATATAAACTGTAATTTATTTTTTTTCTTCTATATATTGTTTTAACTTTAAGATATCGTCTTGGGCTAAGTAACCACTGTTTAAAAAAGTAGAAAAAAACATTTCGGGAGAACCATCGAACATCCTATCAATTAGCTCAGTAGTTTCATATTTTTGAACTTCTTCCTTACTGATAATTGCTTCACAGATGAAATTGGGCTCTAATCTTTTGATCGCTCCTTTATTAATACATTTTTTAACAACAGTATATGTTGTATTTCTGTTCCATCCAATTTCTTCTTTTAATATTTTTGCGAGTTTTCCTGCTGGGAGGTTACCATTTTCCCATAAAATATCCATAACTTTTAATTCTGATTCATATAATTTCAATTATTAAAATCTCCTTTGTGACTACTACGATAGTGTTGTTGTAATAATACTATCGCAGTAGTCATAATAAGTCAATGATATTTGGAAAAGATTTATATTATGTATATTATTTATATAATACATAGATGTGCCATAATAAGAACCCCTAATTCACCTCATGAATGAGAGAAATTAGGGGTTCTTATGTGTAGAAGATACTTTTTCTGTATTTCGAAGGGATTAATCTCTATGAATTTAACACCTTATTAAGAATATTTATAATCTGAGAAGCCTCAAAGGGTTTTGCTAGAAACTCAGAAGCTCCGTACTTAATAGCATCTACCATCTTGGTTTTCTGACCAGCAGCAGTAACCATAATAACCTTAGCTTTTTTATCATACTCAATTATGGACTTTAAAGCCTCAAGGCCATCCATAACTGGCATAGTTATATCCATTGTTGTAATATCAGGGGAAAGCTCTTTGTATTTATCAATAGCTTCTTGTCCATTGGTCGCTTCTCCAATTATCTCATGGTGTTCATCTTCTAAGATACTCCTTAGTATCTTTCTTGAAGTTTTAGAATCATCAACTATAAGAATTTTTGCCATTTTTAAATCCTCCTTATTCAATACTAATTGGACAATTAAGAGCTACAATTAAATCTACTATACCACCATTGATTAGAATTGGAAGAACAAATATATCTTCCCTTGATACTAACTTTTTATTTCTATCAAATAGTGGAGGAAGCATATCAATATGAATATCTTCTTCGCTCAACTTAGAAGCATACAGTCCATTACTACAATTAATAAATTCACATACAGCATCAAAGCTGTCTTCGTCAAGGGTATTAAACTTCTCTTTGGCAAAAGGTTCAGCAACACTAAGTAGTTCATTACCTTTAGATCCTAAGCCAACGAATATGTTTTGATGACCCTTTAAATGTTGGAATGCAAGATTCCCAAAACTATATTCCTTTGTTTTATAATAAGGATTAAGAATAATCTCATTGTTTATAAAACGGATTATGTTACGAATAGTAAGACTAATACAATCACTGGTATATGGAACATAGGGATCAATAAATAATGGTATAATTCGATCAATATCTCCAGATTTTAAGGCTTCCATATCATCCTGTGAATAACCACCGTCATTTTGGTATTCCTCAAGCTCCTGTTCAATCTCTTCTATAGTCATTACATTGTTATCAGACATGGCTTGAACAAAATTTATGAAGTGATTACCCTGTTTATTAAGTAGGTAATTAACTTCTTCGGTTAAAAGGTAACCCTTTGCTACAGCGATGTCACCAAATCTTTGATCTAGCTCTTTTTGAAGATCATTAATCTCATCTGCTTGCTTTTTAGTAAGTAATTTTTCAGCAACAGCTATGCTCCCTAATTTAGTTGGGTTGGATTTCTGATGTTTAACTATTTTGTCTAGGCTAGATTGAGAAATCTTTCCTTTCTTCACTAAATAATGCCCCATGTAATGTCCGAACATAATATTTCCCCCTTCGTTAATGTGATTTTAGAAAAGGCTATTATAATTATGTATGTCAAGCCTATAAATATCACTATACAACAAGATGTGTAAAAATAATAGTCATTTTTATTAAAATATAGACAAAAGTACAAATATTTGTTAATAAAGTGGATGCGATGCTTATAAAATGACTATAATTTGTTTAAAACAGACAGCAATTTAGTGAAAACATCTGTCTGAATACAATAAAAAAAATGAATTTGAAGTAATGACAATTATGACCATCTATGATAAAGTATTGATTAAGTTAAAGAAGTAGTAAGTAAGCTACAAAGAAAGGCATGGTTGTTAGAATGAAAACAATAATTAATTTAATTGAAGATGAAATGAAAAAAGCCTTTGAAGATAATGGCTTCGATAAAAAATATGGAACTGTAACTATTTCCAATAGACCAGATCTGTGTCAATATCAGTGTAATGGTGCATTGCCTGCTGCAAAGGAATATAAGACTGCACCTATGAATATTGCTGGGCCCATTGTTGATCAATTAAAGTCAAATCCTAAGTTTAAGGAGATTAATGCAATAGCGCCAGGCTTTATTAATATTACAATAAGTGATGAGTTTCTTGCAGATTATATTAATGATATGAAGCAGGAAGAGGGCTTTGGTATAGAGAAAGAGCAGAACCCTAAGACTATCATTATTGATTACGGCGGACCTAATATTGCTAAGCCCCTTCATGTTGGACATATGCGTTCTGCAATTATTGGGGAGAGTATTAAGAGAATATTACGTTTTATGGGTAATAAGGTTATCGGTGATGCTCACCTTGGTGATTGGGGCACACAGATGGGACTTGTTATTGCAGGACTTAGGATGAAGCAACCGGATCTTGTATATTTTGATGAGAGCTTTGAGGGTGAATATCCTAAGGAGGCACCATTTACCATATCTGAGTTAGAAGAGATATATCCAGCTGCTAGTGAATATAGCAAGAGCAATCCTGAGTTTAGGGAAGAGGCAAAGCAGATAACCTATCTTCTTCAGAATG
>JGI24710J26742_10000424_pt1 | contig 39025 bp, 30 predicted proteins | sample BioPla2DNA2_FD_26742 | JGI IMG/M metagenome (IMG submission 26742)
AATCCTGATAAGATACGGGAAAACGTCCTCGAAGTCGCTCTGGACAACCTTTCCGCCGGACTCGATCCCGAGAAAACGGCGCTCTTCATTCAATCCGGCGTCCCGGCTCTCACGGAGCTCTGTTTCTATTATACGAACCTCGTCACGGTCGCTAGGCTGCAACGCAACCCGACCGTCAAGACGGAAATTCAAATGAGAGGTTTCGGATCGAGCATTCCCGTCGGTTTTTTCAACTACCCGATCAGCCAGGCGGCCGACATCACGGCGTTTGACGCGACGGTCGTGCCCGTAGGCGAGGATCAGCTCCCCATGCTTGAACAGTGTGCCGAGATTGTGCACAAGTTTAATACGGTCTACGGTGAAACGCTCGTCATGCCGAAAGCCCTCTTGCCGGAAACGGAAGCAGGCATGCGTCTCCCCGGACTCGACGGCTCCGCCAAAATGAGCAAGTCGCTCGGCAACTGCATCTACCTGACCGACACGCCTGAAGACGTGAGAAAAAAAGTCATGTCGATGTTTACCGATCCGAACCACCTGCGCGTGGAAGATCCGGGCACCGTAGAGGGAAACCCCGTCTTCACCTACCTCGACGCATTCTCTAAGACTGAGCATTTCGCGCGGTTCCTGCCCGAATACGAGGATCTCGACGCGTTAAAGGCGCATTACCGCCGCGGCGGTCTGGGCGACGTCAAGGTCAAGCGATTCCTCATCAACGTCCTAGAAGACTTGCTTGTGCCGATTCGCGAACGCCGCAATTACTGGGAATCTCGACTCCCCGAAGTGATCGCATACCTCGAGGAATCGACGAAAATCGCGAACGAAAAGGCGAACCGAACCGTCGCGCGCGTCCGCGCCGCCATGCGCATCAATTATTTTGAGGGCAACGCGTTCCTCCAAGAAGCGCTCGAGCGCTATCCTGAAAACAAATAATCGCACACTCTTTTTGCAAAAACTGTGATTTTCACACGGTCCAAACATCCGACTCCCGTGTGCAATTTTTCAATTAGTATCGAATTCCTGGACTGCGCGCTCGACACCCGTGTGCAGTTTTTCAGTTAATATCGAATTCCTGAACTGCGCGCTCCACACCCGTGTCCAATTTTTCAGTTATTATCGAATTTCCGGACTGCACGCCTGAAACCGGTGTGCAGCAATTTTTCAATTAATATCGAATTGTTGGATTTTGTGCCATGTTTAAGGGGCAGTTTCAGAAGAAACTGCCCCTCTTTACGTTTGCGGTTAATGAGTTTTGGATTACTACCGTGCGAGCGTTACTCTGTCAGAAGTTCCAAACGTTTGAAGCGTTGGACTTCGTCCTCGTATTGCTCGTCTTTCCATTCGACTTTTTCGATTTTGACGGCGGAGACTTTGTATTCCCCTGTCAGCGTGATGGGGTCGAAGGCCGATTGTGTCAACTCATTGACGGGCGACTCGCGGTAGTGGAAGGTCATGAACATACTGCCGGGCTTTACACGGTCGGTAATCTGCACGCGCGTCACGATGCTCCCGCGTCGACTTGTCACGCGGATCGTGTCGTGCTCGGAGAGTCCCAGTGCTTCCGCTTCGCGCGGATTGATCTCGGCTTCTTCGAACGGGTTGATCGAGTCGAGCAGTTCCGAATAACGCGTCGTCACGTTGTAGTGGCCGAGCTTGCGTCCCGTGATCAGCAGGATCGGGTACTCGTCACAGACGTGTTCCGCCGGTCCTTTGTATTCGACAGGAACCATCGTCGCTTTGCCGCGCGGGAACGTACCCTTGTGGAGGTACTTTGTGCCCGGATGATCCAACGTGGGACACGGCCACTGAAGCCCTCGTTCTTTTTCTAAACGCTCGTATGTCATGCCGGCGTATTGAGGCGTGACGCGTCGGATTTCTTCAAAGATTTCCTCGGAGTTGAGGAAATCGAATCCTTCGGCGCCCATTTTCTCGGCGATCGCGACGATGATCTCCCAATCCTGTTTTGCCTGTCCAGGGGGTTCAACCGCCTTACGCACACGTTGGACACGTCGTTCCGAAGCGGTGAATGTGCCGTCTTTCTCTGCATAGCAGGCGGCGGGGAGAATGACGTCGGCGAACTTTGCCGTCTCCGACATGAAGAGCTCTTGGACGACGACGAACTCCATCGCCTCGAACGCCTTTTTGACGTGGTTGGCGTCGGGGTCAGTGAGTACGGGGTCTTCTCCCATGACGTACATGGCTCTGATATTTCCCGCGACGGCGCCATCAAGCATCTCCGGGATGCGCAGTCCGAGCTTTTCGCTCACAGAAACGCCCCATACCTCGGAGAAACGGGCGATAGAAGCCGGATCGGTGACTTTTTGGTATCCNGGATAGACATCCGGAAGCGCGCCCATATCACAGGCNCCCTGCACGTTGTTCTGTCCGCGGAGCGGGTTNATCCCCGCGCTTTCGATGCCNACGTGCCCGGTGATCAGCGCAAGGTTCGCCAAATTCATGACGTTCGACGTGCCCGACGTATGTTCCGTGATGCCGAGCGTNTAGAAAATCCCCGCCTTNCGATGTTTCGCATAGAGCTTCGCCGCTTCGTAAAGGTCGTCCTCGGGAATATCGGTAATCGCGGAGACGACCTCCGGCGTGTAGTTTTTGACGAGCTCCTGAACGGCTTCGAATCCATCTGTTCGCGCCTCAATGTACGCGCGATCCTCCCAGCCTTCGCGGAGAATGATGTGCATCAATCCGTTGATCAATGCGGCGTCGCTTCCTGAACGGAGAGGCAGATGGAGATCTGCCATCGCCGCCAGTTCCGTCATGCGAGGGTCGACGACGATGAGCTTCGTTCCGTTCCGGACGGCTTGTTTCATTTTGTTCCCGATGATCGGATGCGCTTCCGTCGTATTGGATCCGATGACGAAGAGCAGTTCGGCGTCGAGTATTTCGTTTACGGAGTTTGTCATGGCTCCGCTGCCAAGCGTGGTTGCAAGACCTGCAACGGTAGGTGCGTGTCAAGTTCGTGCGCAGTGATCGACGTTGTTCGTGCCGATCGCCGCGCGTATAAATTTCTGGAAAATGTAGTTGTCTTCGTTCGTACATCGAGCCGATGAAAGTCCCGCGAACGCATCCGCGCCGTGCTTCGCCTTGATCTCCCCGAAACGGGTCGCGATCAAGCTGATCGCCTCATTCCACGTCGCGGGGACGAACTTACCGTCTTTTTTGATAAGAGGCGTCGTCAGCCGCTCCTCCGAGCTGATGAAGTCGGTGTGAAAGCGACCCTTCACGCAGAGTTGCGTGCCGTTGATCGGCGCATCCTCACACGGCGTGACCCCGACCACGCGATTATTCTCGACGTCGACATTGAGATCGAACGTGCAACCCGTCCCGCAGAACGGACACGTCGTGCGGACTTTCTTCAACTCCCACGGGCGATACCCGGCAAGCTCTTTGTTGGTAAGCGCGCCTGTCGGGCAAATGGCAATACACTGGCCGCACATACGACAGAAGTCACGCGAAATGGGACGGTCGCCGGCCGTCGTCACCGTCGAGGTGAAACCGCGCCCGACGTGCTCGAACACGTTTGAAACCTGGATTTCGCGGCAAACACGGACGCACTTGCCACACTTGATGCATTTCGATTGATCTCGCACCATGATGGGATTTTGGTCATCAAGCGGCATGTTCGGAGGGTCGTACGGATACGAAGGTGTCGAGACGCCATACTCATAACAGAGTTTCTGCAGATCACATGCCCCGACTTTCTCGCATGTCAGACAGTCCATCGGATGGTTGCTGATCAGAAGATTCAACAGTTCGCGGCGAATCTCTCGAAGCTGCGGCGTGTTCGTCCGTACGACCATACCGTCTTCCGCCAACCGCGAACATGAGGCGACCGGCGTCCTGCGCCCCTCAATCTCCACAAGGCAGAGACGACACCCGCCATAAGGTGTCAGCTCGGGGCTGTAGCAGAGATTTGGAATATTGATGCCGACGAGCTTGGCCGCTTCCAGCAAATTGATCGGCTTCTCAAGTTCGAGATGTTTTCCGTCAATCGTGATGCGAATCATGTGACCTCCTTGCGAACGTTCGCGTTCGCGATTTTTATCTTATCGTACAGCTTCATAAAATGTTACTCTTCAGACGCTATCTTTTATAATACACGACTGCTCGTCAAACCAGAACAGGTACAAAAATACCCGTACCTTTTCGTCTATATCCTGTCGCGATCGACGAATGCTGAACCGGAACCGCCTTGTCTGGCTTTCTCTCTATGTCATGAGGTTGTATCGCCGTCCGCGAGCGAAACAAATCAAAGTGATGCCCGCCTCGCAAGCCAGTTGAACAGCTGACGCCGTTGTCGCCGAACGCGACATAACGATGGGGATGTTGGCACATATGATTTTCCGCATGATCGTCGTCGTCACGCGACAACTCATCGCCAATCCCTCGCGGGACAAGTCACGCCGTTCCAAAAGTGCTCGACCGATCAGCTTATCGAGACACGCGTGGCGCGACGTGTCCTCGCAGACATCTGTCATCTCACGGCTTTCAAGGTCGAACAGGATCATGCTGTGCGTCCCGCCCGTCTCGCGAAAGAGCGATGTTTTTTCATCGAGAAGGCTCATGATGTCTCCAACGACGTCAAGAGGGGAGAGCGGCGAATGCCATTCTCTGTCCAACTTATCCTTTCGGGGTAAAGGAAAGTAGAACGGCTCCTTCTGGACAAGTAAGATCGGTCCGTTGAGCTCAACATGCGCGTCGAATGCATCCGCCCTGCCCTCGATCAGCTCAACATGAAACGATGACACCTCACTCGCCCCTTCGATCAGCCCCTGTGTATACAGCCAGCCGATCGCGAGATCGTGCCATCGGTCGGGGAGTGCGTGGAGTTCTGTCATGGGCACCCCGTTGACGATCAGAGAAAGACATCCTTCACGGACAACGTAGTCTTCACCGTTCACTGCACCCGCCGCCTCGGTGACGCGTGCCATAGAAATGGGTTGTACATACTCCGAGCGAAGAGACTTGGACGGCACAGCACCTCCACGCACATCGATCACGTCTACAAAGTCGTTTATGTTGTAAAACATGCGTAACTCGGATGATATGGCGCGCGCTTCGTCTTCCTTGACCCAGATAAAAGGTCTGTTCCGACAGAAAGACTGTAGCGATCGTTCGCCATTTTCAAGAGATCTCGCCATTGCGTCCGTCAACGCGACATTGTAAAGCGCGTTGAGCGGTTCAAGACATCCGGTGTCGCGGCGCATCATGCAGCCGGCGACTGAGTTGGCAGCGGCGCTCTCGAGTTTGCGTTTCATGAGGTTAATGTAATTAGGCTCAGGGTACGGCATATCACAGCCGATCACGTAGACGAAAAGGCTTTTCGCCTGAAGCAAACCGGCGTGAATGCCAGCCATGGGACCGCATCCGGGGAACACGTCTGATACAACTCGGACCTTTTTGTCACGATAAAGCTGCGGTCGGTCGGTGACGATGACAATGTCGTCGAACAGTTCACGGAACAGCTCGACCGTCCGCTCAATTAGCGGACGACCGTCAAACGACAGCGTTTGCTTGTCGAATCCCATACGACGACTCGCCCCGCCCGCGAGAATCACCGCCGTGGAAAACATGGGCGCTTCATTTATTGTATGACATGGCATGTCGCATACTCCGTTTTTGTCATTTAAAACGTCAGATTTCTTCAACAAAGATAACTCCAATAAAATGCTACTCGAGTTCAAAAGCCCCTATGTGCAGCCGATAGTACTGCCCGCCCTCTTCAATGAGCTGCTCGTGTGTGCCGCGCTCAATGATGCACCCATCCTCCATGACCATGATGACATCGGCATCCCGAACAGTTGATAAACGGTGAGCGATGGCGAAGTTCGTCCTCCCGTGCATCAGCGCATCCATCCCTTGTTGAACAATCGATTCCGTCCGCGTGTCGATCGATGATGTCGCTTCATCGAGAATCATGACGGGCGGGTCGAGCACGGCGGCACGTGCAATCGCGATCAACTGCCTCTGACCTTGTGACAGACCGCTTCCGTCTCCCTCCAGCATCGTGTTGTAGCCGTGCGGCAGCATACGGATAAATCCGTCGGCATTGACGAGTTTCGCCGCCCTGATACATTCTTCATCCGTCGCATCAAGTTTCCCGTAGCGAATGTTATCCATGACAGTCCCGGTAAAAAGATGAATCTCCTGTAGAACGACACCGAGAGATTTTCGAAGATCAGCCTTTTTAATCTCTCTGATGTCGATGCCGTCGTAATGAATGGCCCCCTCGTCAATATCGTAAAAACGATTGAGCAAGTTCGTGATGGTCGTCTTGCCGGCGCCTGTCGCCCCGACAAGTGCCACTTTTTGCCCGGGTTTCGCATAGAGGTTAATGTCCCGCAGAACCGGTTTCCCCTGAACGTACGAGAAATTCACGTCATAAAAGCGAATGTCACCCTTGAGCTCCGTATAAGTAAACGATCCGTCCTCTTGCGGTATTTTCCATGCCCAAACATCGGTACGATCGCAACACTCCGTGAGTTCGCCGTTCTCTTTCGTGGCGTACACGAGCGTAACGACACCGGTATCGTGCTCGCTCTCCTCACCCATCACTTCGAAAATGCGCGACGCACCTGCAAGCGCTTGGACGACCGTATTGAACTGCATCGAAATCTGCCCGATCGGATTGACAAAGCTGCGCGACAGCGTGATGAACGAGATAATCGTACCGACCGTCATCGCCTCAGAACCCGTCAGACGCCAGTTCGGAATGCCGAGGATACCGATCGCGCCACCGAGAATACCAATAAGCACATACAGAAGGAAGCCCATGCTGACGACGACCGGCATCGTGATCATCCCGTATTTGAGCGCTTGACTTGCGTTGTTAAAGAGCTCTTTCGTCCTTTCTCCAAAAGCTTGGATCGCTTTATTCTCGTAATTGAAAACCTTTACGACTTTCTGACCCTCGATCATTTCCTCCACGTACGCATTTACATCGCCCATCGCGATTTGCTGACTCATAAAATACTTGGCACTCCGCCGCACAATCGCCTTGACGAGAACAAACAGCAAAACTGAAAACAACACGACAAACAGGGTCAAGCTGAGACTGAGATACATCATGGCGCCGAATGCCGCTAAGGTCGACAAGAGCGACGAAACCATCGAGGGGAAACTTTGCGAAATCGCGGCGCGTAACGTGTCGACGTCACTCGTGAAACGGCTCATGATGTCGCCGTGTGCATGTGTATCGAAATAGCGCACCGGCAACGTCTGAACGTGAGCGAAGAGGTTGTCGCGGATATTTCTCACGGTACTCTGCTCGACGGTCACCATGATGCGGTTATACACCCAAATTGTGAGAATACCGATGCCGTATACGATTGACATAGCCACCACGATACGAATAATTCCCGAAAAATCACGACTCCCCTGCGCGATCATGGGCATAATTTCATCGTCAATCAAGGCACGCAGGAATAGAGACGTCGAGGCACGCGAGAGGGCGCTCAGTAGAATGCACAATAAAACAAGGACGAGTTTAAACCTGTGTGCACCCATTTGAGACAGTAGTCGTCCGAACGTCCCGGGATTTATGTTGCGCTTTCCATGACCGCGATGATCTGTACGTTTGTCAGAAGGCTTATGAGGCATTGAGAACACCTCCCCTATTCTGAGATTCATAGACTTCGCGGTAAATCTCCGAACGATCAAGTAATTCTTCGTGCTTCCCGCAGTCGTGCACTCTGCCATCGTCCATCACGATAATCATGTCGGCATCTCGAACGGAGGCGACACGCTGCGAAATGATCAAAATCGTCGTATTGGGAATACCATCGCGCAACCCTTCGCGAATGAGACGGTCCGTCTTCGTATCGACGGCACTCGTCGAGTCGTCAAAAATAAGGATTTTCGGGTTCTTTAGAAGAGACCGGGCAATACAGAGTCGTTGTCGCTGACCTCCCGACAAGTTTGCGCCCCCACGCTCAACGTGCGAGTCATACCCGTCAGGCATCGCCTGTACAAAATCATCGGCTTGCGCCAATTGACACGCGCGTATCATCTCCTCATCCGTTGCAGATTCATCGCCCCATCGGAGATTGTCCTTCACCGACCCCGTGAAGAGTTGATTTCTCTGAAGAACAATGGAAACTTGGTCGCGCAGAGAAGCCAAATCATAGTCACGCACATCAATGCCCCCGACAAGCACGCGACCCTCTACCACATCGTAGAGACGCGGAATGAGCTGTATGAGCGTCGATTTCGATGAGCCGGTACCACCAAGAATGCCGACTTTCGCCCCAGATGGTATGGAAAGATTGATATCGCAGAGAACCGGCTTTTCCGCTTCGGCCGAATAAGTAAATTTGACGTCTTCGAAAATGATCGAGCCGTCAGGCACTTCATACACGGGATCGTGACCATTATGCAAATCGCTCGTTTCATCGAGCACCTCGACAATGCGCTCGACCGACGCACGAGATACGAGGAAAAAAATGAAAATATTCGACAGCATCATGAGACTCACCAGAATTTGCATCGTGTAGGTAACAAGGCTCGTGAGCTGCCCCGTTGTCAGACCGAGGGCGGGATTGTTGCCAGAAGCGACGATTTCGTTCGCACCAAACCAAGCGATCAGCGTCGTGCTCAAAAAGACGCAGAAATTCATTAGCGGGGAGATGCGCGCGATCCGGATTCCCGCCGTCGTGAAGTCTTCATAAATGAGCTTCGACACCGCCGCGAAGTTACGTTTCTCATGCGATTCGCGTGTGTAGTTTTTCACCACGCGAATGGCAAATAAATTCTCTTGGACAATTCTGTTCATCTTGTCATAGCGTTTAAAGACACGTACGAAAACAGGATAAACATGTCGAATCGATAAGTAGAGACCGAGTCCAAGAATCACCGTGGTGCCAAGAAAGACGAGCGAGAGACGAACGCTCGTTCTGAACGAGAAATAAAGCGCAAAGACGAGCATCACGGGAGAACGCGCCCCGATCCGTGTAGTCATCTGGAACGCGTGTTGCACATTCGAGACATCCGTAGTCAATCGAGTGATAAGACTCGACGTGGAGAATTTGTCTATGTTGCCGAAAGAAAATGTCTGTGTCGTACGAAAAATATCGTTTCGGAGGTTTCTTGCGAAGCCGGCAGATGCAATCGCCGTGCTTTTTCCTGCCAAGAAACCGAGCGCCATGGACGTAACGGCGCTGAGAACAAGGAGCAGACCGTACTTCAAAACGGCGTTCATGTCCTGTCGACCGATCCCGTAATCGATCAGGTATGCCATAAATGTCGGCACAATGATGTCAAGTGATGATTCAAGCCCCGAAAGCAATGGCGAGAGAAGGGCGTGCTTTTTATACTCTCGCAAGCTCCTTAAAAGTCTACGTCTCATGTGATCAATCCTTACTATCGTATTCTACACTTTTCGCCACGTACTCGGTGAGAACAAGACGATCATTGGCAAGATCTCGAGACGCCCCGTGATCATGCCGAACGAGAGCATAACTTTTGAAAACGGCGAGAAGAAAGAGTAATTGTGCGCGGGACCGACAAGCCCAAGCCCCGGACCGATGTTGTTAAAAGTCGCCGCGACGGCACTGAACGCCGATTCGAAGTCGTTAAGATCGACGGCTACGACAAGCGTAAGCGCCGTAAAAAGAGAGGCGTATAGAATCAGATAATTTGAGATTTGTTGGAGTATCGGTTTGGAAAGCTGTTTACCTTCGAAGCGGAGCGGCAATACACGGTTCGGATTGATGCTGCGGCGAATCTCCCGAATAAACGTTTTGCAGTAAATAGCTACGCGGCTAACTTTGAGACCGCCGGCCGTCGAACCGGCCATACTGCCGACAAACATCAATAATAGGAGAATGAGCCGCGAGAAAAGCGGCCAATGCTTAAAGTCGACCGTCGCATAGCCCGTCGTCGTAACAATGGAGGAAACAGTAAAAAAGACGTTGCGCAACAGCGTCCCGACGCTCTCGTAAACATTCCTGAGATTTATGCTAATTGCCATAATGGCAATGACGACGATGGCAATATACCATCGCAACTCCTCGCTCTTTGCGGCCTGCTTGGCGCGCTTGCTAAGAATGAGGTAATAAAGCGTAAAGTTCGTTCCGAATACCAGCATGGCAATTCCAAGAACGATTTCAATGTACACGCTGTCGTATGCCGCAACGGACAATGCCTTAGAGCTGAACCCTCCCGTTCCGGCAGCGCCGAACGCGTGGATAAAAGAATCGAAGAGGGGCATGCCGCCTAGCACCAATAGGACGACGAGTACAAGCGTCATCACGATGTAAATCACGTAAAGTATCTGAGCCGTGGTTTGGACTCTGCTGCGCAACTTCCCGAACGTAGGTCCAGGCATCTCGGCGCGCATCACGAAGACTTCCTTCGATTCCGTGCGCGGCATCACGGCGAGCGCAAATACGAGAATCCCCATGCCGCCGATTACGTGCGTGAAAGAACGCCAAAACAAAAGTGAATGCGGTAGTGCTTCGACATCCGTCAGAATCGAAGCTCCTGTCGTTGAAAACCCACTCGCTGTCTCAAACAAAGCATCGTAAAACTTTGGAATCCACCCACTGATGACAAAGGGCATCGCCCCCGACAGCGACAATATAATCCAAGTCAGCGCAACGATGACGAAGCCTTCTTTCATGTAGTAGGTCATGTCTTCCGGGCGGCGAAACGAAAGTCCCCATCCGACAAACGCTGTTCCCGCCATCGTTGCGAGAAAGGGATAAACCCCCACCCAACCCTCGCGATAAATCAACGCTACAATCAGTGAAGGAATCATTAAGACGGCAGTCACAACCATAATCCGCCCGACGACGTATAAAATCACTCTTCGGTTCATTTTGCCGCACGCCCGTTTGTCAAAATGTCATTCACATCATCAAAGCGCGGATGTGTCGAGAAAATCACAATCTCATCGCCTAGTTGAATGCATGTGTCGCCTCGAGGATAAATGATTTCATCGCCACGTGCGATACACGCGATCAGCAATCCNGGTTTGGTATCGAGATCGACGAGTGGAATATCGCTCACTTGGTTGCCTTCGGCGACACGGAATTGGAGAATCTCAACCCTACCATCGGCTAGACTGTAAAATGCTTCAAGATTCGAGCCTTCGCTGTTCGCCATCGAGCGAACAAGGCGTACAATTTGGTTCGCAATGATGCGATAAGGTGTCAAGATAGATTTGAGGCCGGTATCCTTCAAAACCGTCAAGAGGTCCGTTCGATTGACTTTCGTCACCGTCTTTCTCACGCCTATATGTGCCGCGTAAAGATTGATCAGGATGTTCTCTTCATCGACACCGGTCACCGCAATGACGGCATCGTAATTCTCTGCGTTTTCCTCATGCAAAACGGATTGACTCGTTCCGTCGTTCAAGATAACTTCCACGCGTGGAAAATCGCTCGCAAGCTGCACCGCGATATCCTCATCGACTTCAATAACCTTGCTACGAATGTGATATTGCTCCAAACGCGGCAAGAGATATCGAGTGATGCGTCCGCCACCGATGATGAGCGCCGATTTAATGCGTCTGTTTCCCTCGCTCCCTAAAGACATAAAATGGAGAATCTCTGAATCACGCCCCGTCACATACATGCGATCACCGGCTTCCATCGTCGTCGAACCGTGCGGAATAATGATCTCCTCATCGCGAATGATCATGCAGATAAGAACATCACCGTGTTTCCTTCCCACTTCACGCAACTGCAGACCTATAAGCTCAGAGTCCTCTGGCAGGACGTATTCGACAATATTAATGAGCCCATTTGCAAAAGATTCTACGGAAAGTGACTCCGGGAAACGCATGCCACGCATCACTTCCCGTGCCGCCTCCAGCTCGGGATTGATCATGACAGAGATGCCGAGCGATTCGCGAAGAAAAGCCATCTGCCCGGAGTATTCGGGACTGCGAACGCGGGCGATCACATAGCGTGCACCGATGTTTTTTGCCGTGATTGCCGCAATGAGATTTGTTTCATCATCTGGCGTGACAGCNATGAAGATGTCACATCCAGGAACATCCGCTTCNCGCTGTACGATTGCCAACGAACCGGAGCCGTGAACGCCCGTAATATCGTACATACCGATCATGTGGTCAAGGCGCTTCTCATTCAATTCAATCAGCGTGATCTCATGGTCCTCGAAACAGAGTTCCCGACAGAGAACCTCTCCAACCTTACCTGCGCCTGCGATGACTATTTTCATAATGCTGCTACTCCGTGTACTGCGTACAATCTCTTGCTTACGCTCAATAATACAAAAAGTCTAGCCGTTCGCTAAAATGATTGCAAGAAAATCAACGTAAGTACGGCTGGTCCCTGTGATAAACTTCGTGATTCGGAACATAAACACGGGTCAACAGAAAAACCTCCCGCCGACCCGTGCGTATCGTTTAAAGACGAGCGATGGAACGTCATCGCATCACACGTCCGGACCCGTCGCCACCCATCAGTTTTTCGACATCGTCGACGCTAACCCTGTTAAAGTCGCCTCCGATCGAATGTTTCAGGCAGCTAGCCGCAACGGCGAACTCCAGCGCCTCTTCATGCGTCTCATAATGATTTAATCCGAAGATCAGCCCGCCGGAGAATGAATCGCCACCGCCAACGCGATCGACGATGTCCGTTATTTCGTAACGCGTGCTTTCGATGAAGTGCGCTCTGTCGTTGAGGCAGGCCGCCCATCCGTTCTTATCGGCATTGATGCTTTCACGTAACGTGATGCCGATGATTTTCATATCAGGGTACGCATCAAGCACCTTATCGGATAGTATTCTGTACTTCTCGCGGTCGAGCGATCCGCTTTCAACTTCCACGCCTTCCACATGAATGCCGAGCGACTTCTGGACGTCCTCTTCGTTGGCAATGGCGACATCAACATAGCGTGCCAGTTCACGCATGACCTCGTGCGCCTTTTTACCGTACTTCCACAAGTTCTTTCTGTAATTCAAGTCACACGAGACAGTGATGTTCTTTGCCTTCGCCTTCTCAACGCTTTCAAGGGAGAGCTGCATCGCGCTTTCCGAAATGGCGGGTGTAATGCCTGTTATATGAAACCAGTCGACATCATGAAAGACGTGATCCCAGTCGATATCGCCCGGTTTTGCAAGTGCGATCGCCGAATCGGCTCTGTCGTAAACAACCTTGCTTGGTAGCTGATTTGCGCCTGCCTCTAGGAAGTACAGACCCATGCGCCCATCTCCGCGCACAATTTTCGATGTATTCACGCCGTAACGGCGCAATTCCTTGACACACTCATCGCCTAGGACATTTCGGGGGAGAACGGTCACATAGTCTACATCAATTCCATAATTGGCAAGCGAAACGGCAACATTCGCCTCTCCGCCGCCGTACGTCGCCTCAAGAAGCGGCGTTTGGAAAAAACGCTCTACACCGGGCGGCTTGAGCCTGATCATTATTTCTCCAAAAGTAACGACACGCATTGATAATGACCTCCAATTACGAATGTTCACAAGGCACTTTGTTTCTTGCCTCTTTGCAAAGAGCCGAAATCTCATCGAAACGACCCTCGCGAATTACCTTTACCGGGCAAACCCAGCTCCCGCCGACGGCGAACACAAAGGGCTCGCGCAGGAACTCATCCATATTATCGGCACTCACTCCGCCCGTCGGAATAAACTTGACACCCACAAACGGATCCGATAATGCTTTCATCGCCTTGAGGCCGCCATAAACTCCGGCGGGGAAAAACTTTAGAACTGATACGCCGCAATCGACGGCAGCCATAATCTCCGTCGGGGTCACGCATCCCGGTGTCACCGCGATATCATGTGCGACACACCACTCGACAATATCGCGCCGAAAACCCGGCATGACGATGAATTTCGCGCCGGCTTCGATGGCTTTTTTGCATTGTTCAAGCGTCGTCACGGTTCCGGCACCAACAAGCATTTCATGACAACGCTCCGACACCGTGCGAATCGAGTCCAGTGCGGCGTCCGTGCGAAACGTAATCTCCATCACATCGATTCCGCCGCTCAAAAGCGCCTCTGCCGTCGGAACGGCGTTCGCGACGTCCTCCATGACGACAACAGGAACGATGGCACATTTTCTTATTCTATTTAATGCATTGGTCACACTCACGTGAACCTCCTTCTAGTAGACCGGTAAGGTGATGTTGAGCTCGGTTGCGAGAGCCTGCAACGAAGCCTCCACATCATCGGGGAGGGCGATGCCGTCTTTTTCTGCTTTCGCATGCTTTTCCCACTCAATTTCGCCCGGAGTATAAATGCGATTCGAGCCCTTTGCCTTCGGAGCTCGACGGAGATGTTCCGAAATGGTCTCCGTGCGATCAGCGACATTCTCAATGCCGAACAACTCGGGGTTGATCGCGATAAACGTGTGGGAGACGTTATTTGGCTTGTCAAGTTCAAAGACCCAAGAAACGATGCCCCCATCCATGCTCGTCGCACCACCCGACAGAAGGCCTGTGATGAGATCGACGAACACCGCTAAGCCGTAGCCTTTATGCGCGGCCATCGGCTGCATGGCGCCTTCGTCCGGATAATTGGAGGGATCAGTTGTCGGCAAGCCATCTTTGTCAACAATCCATGTGTCGGGAATCTGCTGACCGTCTTTTCGCGCCTGTACAACCTTAAGTGAAGCGACGTTGCTCATCGCGATGTCGAGAAAGACGCTTGGCACGCTCTTCGCAGGAGCAGCGTAGGCGAGGGGGTTGTTCCCGATAATCATGCCTTTGGCACCCGGCGCAGTCATGTTAGGGTCGACATTGCTGACAGCTAATCCGATCATACCGCGTTCAGCCGCCATGTTGGCGTAGTAACCTGCGGCGCCGAAATGATTGCTGTGCTTGACGGTCGCGAGTGCAATGCCGGCCGTCTCCGCTTTATCGCATGCGAGAGCCATCGCTTTGACAGACGGGATCATCCCCAATGTATTCTTCGCGTCAACAACTGCATAGGATGGGCCTTCCGTCAGGACCTGAGGTTCGCCGAGAATATCCATGCCGCCGACTCGATATTTACGGATGTAATTGTGGAGATTCTTCGTGCCGTGCGAATGAGTTCCGTAGGCATCCGTCTCAACCAATACGTCTGCCACAACGCGGGCGTCATTCGCGCGCATACCTTCCAGCTCGAGCGCTTTCGCGCAGAATTCCTTCAGATCTTCAATTTTTATGTAAGCCATACGATTCCTTTCTCTAAATCCTTTTATCGTTGTTGTTTCGATACTTAGACACCCCAGTAGGCGGAAAAACCTCCGTCGATCGGGATGACGGCTCCGTTGACAAAAGAGGCAGCATCCGAACATAGCCAAATGACTGCTCCCGCCATTTCCTCCGGCTCGCCGTAGCGCCCCATCGGTGTTTTGGCAAGCACCTTTTCGCCGCGCAATGTCGGCGACCCGTCTTCCTGCTGCAGGAGATAGCGGTTCTGTTCCGTCAGAAGGAAACCCGGTGCAATCGCATTGACGCGAATGTCGCGACTATAGTTTTGATTAAAATGCGTCGCCATCCACTGCGTAAAATTGGCGACCGCGCTTTTGGCTCCCGAATACGCCAGCGTATTCGTCAACGGCAGATAAGACGCCATCGATGCGATGTTGATCACATTGCCGTGACCCTGTTCAGCCATCAGCTCACCGAACACTTGCGTCGTCAGCACGGCTCCCGTGACATTCAAGTCGAATACCCACTTGAAGGCCTCCTGATCGAGTGTAAAGAATGAATTACTAGGTCCCGTCGTCGCCTCTTTTTTGTTGCCACCGGCTCCGTTTACGAGAATGTCAACTCGTCCATAGCGCTTGATCACGACCTCACGCGCCGTCTCAAGACTCTCCCTATTCAACACATCGGCTTCGATAGCGATTGCATCGCCACCTTGGCGGACGATCTCATCGGCGATCGCCTGTGCTTTTTCAGGGAACAGATCAAGGAGGGCGACTTTTGCACCCTTTTTTGCGAACTCGCGCGACATGGCGCCGCAGATAATGCCGCCGGCTCCAGTCAGCACGGCAATTTTGCCGGATATATCAAAATTGACAGCCATTCTCTTCCTTCTCCTTTATTTTCAAACTACAGGGCGATATGCCCGTGTTGATCATTTCAATGTTGTTGTTGGGACAGCGCAGTGCACACATCCCACATGCCACACACGCATCGCGTTCAATTTCCATCGTATCGGGCGCGCTCACATACGGCGCAAAAGCGGAGCAGATCGTCTCACAGAGACGACATCCTTCACCACATCCGCAGTTAAGACAGCGTTCCGCCTCCCGGACGGCTTCTTCCTCAGTCATCACGCGCGTCGAAAACTCAAAAGATTGCGCGCGCTCGGCGGGGCTTTTAGTCTCGAGTCGAATGTGGTTGTGATTTTTTTTGATGTACCCGTGTCGTTCCAAAACCTTTTCACGATTAACGACTTCCAGTCGACCGATACCTTCTGCCTCCGACTTCTCTCGACGGATATGACGATCAGCGGAAGCTGCCGCGACTTTCGCAGATGCGATGGACGAGATCATAGTGCGCGCTCCGATCGCTTCACCGCCGGCGAATACCCCCGGCACCGCCGTCTCGCCTGTTTCGACATTGACTTTAATGCGACCTCCGTCATCTCCACCGAAATATTGCAGAATCGATTCAGGTAGTCGGGTAGCTGTCGCCGTCACCACGAGATCCGCCTCAATCCGTGTCTCGATGCCGCTCAGCGTCACAGCGGCCGTTTGTCCGTCGAAACCCAGTAAGGTCGCTTGTTCAATTACTTTGACGCCTTCTTCTACGGATGATGCCAACTGTTCGCCAAGATACGATTTAGCTGCCGCCTTCCCAGGTGTTAGGAGACACACATGTTCCGCACCGTTTCGGATGGCTGTACGCGCCACGTCCACCGCATTGATGTTGTCCCCGAACACAAGAACGTTCGACGCGTTAACGTAATCGCCCGAATGCACAGCACGCAAGTAGTCGAGCGCGTCCGTGACTCCCTTCTCCGCCACGCCTGACCCTGCTCCGACGGCGAGGAACACGGCGCCAAACCCTTGTTCTTTTAAGGAATTCAAGGTGAAGTCGACGCCGTACTCTTTGTCAAATTCGAATTGCACGCCACCGTCGCATAGGTGCTCAACTTGCTTGTCGAGAACGGCATGATCAAGGCGGAATCTCGGAGTCACATAGCGCAGCGAACCGCCCGCCTCGTGATCTTTCTCGAACACTGTCACTTCATACCCGTGACGTTTCATCTCCGAAGCGAACGTCAGTCCGGCGATGCCCGATCCGATGACAGCCACTTTATGATGATTGGGTGTTTCGTTACTCCAAGTGGGTCTCCAGCCCATTCGTTCACCGTATTCGAGGACAAAACGCTTGATGTCGCGAATGCGAACGGGAACATCGACGGCACTGCGGATGCACGCGTCCTCACAGGGACGCTCACAGGCGAGCGCGCAAAGTTCCTGCATCGCGTTCGTTCCCGTAATGAGATCATAGGCTTCGCTAAATTCGCGCTTGGCAACCTTCTGCACATAGGCTTGGACGGGAACATGGTGCGGACAGGCGGATTTACAAGGGGCGCTGAGTTGAGGCTTGCTGATTGAGGCATAACCATCGTAAAGCGTCAGGTCCATCGCCGTACGGACCTGCGGGACGATAAGCCCGCGCATCGCATCAAGCGAAGCGTAGTCATGCGATACCATATACTCCATGAGACCCTTGATCATCGGACGTGCGATATCGTAACCGCTAATCAACGTTTCCGCACACACGCCGAGAAGGTTGCCGCCGCACAGTACCATTTCAACAGCGCTTTGCCAGTCGTTGATGCCGCCTGTCGCCGTGATGATCTTGTCATCACCGCATACTTTCCTTATTTCATATGTGTCGCGCTGAGCAAGAGGTTTCAACCAGGCACCCGAATGACACCCCATGCTGATCTCTTTCTGTAGATCATGAAAGGCGTTTGCGGGGTGATCGAGATCGATGACGGGAATGCCGAGACGGTTCCCCGTTCCGCCGACTGCATCGGCTCCTGCATCGTATAGCGCCTTGGCGACCTTTGCGATGTTTCCGCCCTCAGGTGTCAGCTTGACAAACAGCGGTATAGAGATAGACGACTTAATTGCCGCCACAATGCCGGAAGCGATATCGCCGTGCTGCCCCATACTTGCACCCGTCTGTTTGGTAGCCGTCTGAGAACCGCCGCTCGTCGTCTCGAGGTTGTAGCTCATGTTAGGGCAACACATGTTGAGTTCGATGATGTCGGCTCCAACGTCTTCGAAACGCTTCGCCATATTGACCCAGCCGTCGATCCCATCGTCTCCGGCATACGTGATGTTTGCCATGAGAATCAGATTGTGAAGTTGCTTTTTCGCTTCGCGGACAAGCTCCAATCCCTCTTCAAAGGTCAATCGTTTCTCCGCGGTAAAGACTAGCGCATTGCGGTCACCGAACAAACCATAGCGCGGAAGACGATTGATGTAGGGCGCGGGATCGATCGTCAGCTTAATGCTGGCAGCTGCCCAACCTGTCTCTTCAATTCTCACAAGCTGTCTGACCGACTTCGTCGTCGGCCCCGATGCCACATAGAACGGATTTTTAAAAGTCACGCCGCCGATAGTCACATCGATACGGGGTGTCGATATCTTGTCTCGCATAACCCCTACAACCTCCACTTCCCTACGATTCGTTCTTGATTGCGACGCCATCGCGAGCCGACTGATAGACTAGGTTGATGACCTTGAGCGTTTCAAGGCCGTCAATCCCACGAAGGCCCACCTCCGCATCAATGCCTTTCAGCGCGCAATCGACGAAATGTTCGATTTCACCGCAGTATCCGAGTGCATGTTTTTCATCTACGGCAGGCGTCGACCAACCGGTCGTAATTTCCGCCTTTTCAATCGTATAATCGAGTCCGGGAATACTGAAAGCCTGAATTGGACCTGCCGATAAGTCGATATGGACGCAACCTGATTCACAGTAAATATTCATGACATCTTCCATGCCGCCCATCGTGACATAATTCGCCTCGATCGTCGCGAACGTACCGTCCTTGAAACGGATAAACACACCAGCCCAGTCCTCACCTTCCATACCTTTATGGACGAGGTTATCCTCGCATCCGCCGGAGGTCATGGCGACGAGCTCTTCCCACTCATTGTTCTTCATCGCCAACAAGAAACAGACGGGATGTACGCCGAGATGTACCATAGCTCCACCGCCGCAGTACTCGATTCGCTGGGCAAAGGGGCTGTGCGAGCCGCTGTGGCACTCGCGTGCGCGGACATAGAGAGGCTTTCCGACTTTTCCGCTTTTCAGAATATCCATCGCCTTGCGGAAAGCAGGGGCGAAGAGCCAATCCTCCGCGTAGTAAATGTGTTTATTCATCTTCTCTGCTGTGTCGACCATGTCCTGGGCATCCTCAACCGTCGTGGCGAGCGGTTTCTCGCAGATAACATTGCGTCCGCGTTTCAGTGCCTTAATCGTCACGTCATGGTGGAGAAAATTCGGAAGACAGACATCGACCAGATCACAGTCACATTCAGCAATCGCCTTGTCGCAATCATCGTACGCTGTGCAGTTTGACAGCCCATATTTCTCGATCAGAGCATGAACTAAATCAAGCTTGCGATCACACACACCGACGATATCAACCTTTTCACGGATACGGCTGTAGGCATCCAAGTGAAGATCAGCAGCGAATGCCGCGCCCAAGATAAGTACTCTCAATTTTCTCATTTGTCACCTCTAGAAATAGCTGTAATTAAGTTTTTCCTTACTTTCCATGAAGGCAAACGCCTTCTTCATTTCCTCTACTGCCATCTCGGCCGCTCGCTTCAGGACTTGCTCGCCCTTCTCCGCCGTGGCGAGAGTCGGTGTTCCCCAAACGCCCTCCGGACAGAAGCGCAAAACGGCTCCGTAACTCAAATAGCTACGCGGGGTGTCGGGTATATAGTCACACGCGAGTTCCATGTGAACGGTTTCGGGAGCAATGACGAGCATCTGCGACGTTTCACCCTCTCCAGCGTGTATTTCGCCAGAACACTCAAGAATTCCCTCTTCTCTACAGGTTGAAGAGACCATCATCAGGTCAAAGTTAAACACCATGAAATCGGGGTTGTATTTCGCATTTGCATCACGCACCACAGGGATCATGGTAAAGATGCCTCCGTGTGCCTGGATAATAAGAACCTTACGAAAACCCTGCGTTTTGAGCGATAACAGGATGTCCGTCATCATGTGGTAAAACGTCGGCGGCTCCATCCAGACGCTCCCCTTCTTCCCCATTTGTTCGCGACACGTGCTGATTGGCAACGCCGGAAGTAAAAAACCTTTCGTGAGCGCTTGTACGCGCCGCCCCACTTCGGCACCGATCGCCCAGTCCGTCATGACTGGGAGATGAGGGCCATGCTGTTCAATCGATCCGACAGGCAAAATCGCCAGCTCGGGGTCTGAAATCATAATCTCATCAGCAGTATTCCAATACATATCTTTCACTCCTTTTCATATTATCTTGTCGGTCACTCGTTTGTACTCTCGGGAAATGCCAATGTGGCGCTGTCACGATCGAGATAGAGTGCCGCTCCGGGCAGTTTACGCAGCATACTGGCTGGGCAATCCGTCGTGATAGGACCACGTAGAGCGTCAGCGATCGCTTTCGCCTTTCGATCAGTAGGCACAACACAAATGGCTTCCGGAACCGATCGGATGAAGGACAACGTCAATGTTAACGCGTGCGTCGGCACACTTTCCAATGACGAAAAACACCCGTCGTTTACTTGTTGCTGTCGACAAACTTGATCGAGTTCCACAATTTTGAGCATCTTCGGATCATCAAAATCAGCGACGGGCGGATCGTTGAATGCCAGATGGCCGTTTTCTCCAACACCGAGGAAAATCAGGTCGATCGGATACCGCTTCAAAAGCCCTGTATACTCCTCGATTTTCTCCTCAACCTTGGAAGTCTCTGTGTAGAGATAGTAAATGTCCTTCATAGTGACCTTGTCGTATAGCGCGTCTTTCAGAAAATTACCGAACCCCGCCGGCTCCTCGGCGCTGATACCGATGTATTCATCCTGTTGAAAGGCCCGTACCTTCGTCCAATCTATATCGTGTGTCAATAACGCCCAAAAAAGATCATTCTGAGAAGGCGCCGCGGCAAAGACGATGTTTGCAGCACCGTTTATCTCAATGATGCGGCTGATTCGTCGAGCCGCGTCTTCAGCAGCGGCGGCACCCATTGCCTCACGAGTCCCGTATGTATAAACGTTCAGTTGTTCAACAATTGAGTGATTTACCAACATAGATTCCTCCTTTTTTATGGATCTTGCGGATCTTCTTGGCGGTCTACACCGAGATAGGCATACTGCACTTCCTCATTCTCGAGCAAGTCGCTACCGTTGCCTTCCATGACTTTTCTGCCGTTTTCAATGACGTATCCGTAATCACATATACTCAATGTTTTCTTTGCATTCTGTTCAACAAGGATGATGGTGACTCCATCCTCGCAGATGCGCTTGATATGATTGAACACGTCCTCCACGATGACGGGCGCCAACCCGAGCGACGGCTCATCGAGCATGAGGACACGTGGATGACTCATCAAACCGCGACTGATCGCCAGCATTTGCTGTTCACCGCCGGACAATGTCCCTGCATCTTGTCTTTTCCGCTCTTCAAGTCGTGGAAATAGCTCGTACTGCTGCTCCAGAAGTTTCTGGATCTGTTTTTTATCGCGAACCGTGTACGCGCCGAGTCGCAAGTTCTCTTCGACCGAAAGACCGGCAAAGACCCGTCGCCCCTCTGGCACTTGTACAACCCCCTCACGTACGACACGGTGGGCCTTCTGCGTGAGCGGTCGCCCCCTGTAGATGACGGTTCCTTCTCGTTTTACAATGCCTGAAATTGCATTGATGATCGTTGTCTTGCCCGCACCGTTCGAGCCGATAATCGCCGTAATCTTTCCCTCGGCGATGTCCATGTCCAATCCGTGGACGGCTTCATGTACGCCGTAATTAATTTTGAGATTGCGAATCTCCAAGATATGGCTCACATTACGCCTCCTCCCCGAGATATGCCTTGATGACCGCAGGATTATTCTGAATCTCCGTCGGGTCACCCTTAGCAATCGTCTTACCGAAGTCTTGTACGTAGATATATTCACAGATATTCATCACGAGTTCCATCCTGTGCTCAATGATTAAAATTGCAGTCTGTGGGTACTTTTCTCGCATCTCATGTAGAAAATCGATAAGCTGGAACACTTCTTCGGGATTTAATCCAGCGGCGGGCTCATCAAGCATAAGCAACTTGGGGTTCGAGACGAGCGCACGCGCAATTTCAACGCGCCTTTGAAGTCCATAGGGAAGATTGCCGGGCTGTCTATCGGCGAACTCATCAAGATTCAAAAGCGTGAGACATTCCATGGCGGCGCGTGTCGTTTCCTTCTCGCGCTTCCAGCGCCTCGGCAAGAGAAACATCGCTTCAAGAAGACTGTAATTCGCTTTGGCATCGAGCGCGACTTTGACATTATCTAAGACGCTCAGTCCCGAAAACAGGCGGACATTTTGGAAAGTCCGCGACAGCCCCATCCGAGCTACCTGTATCTGTGATTTATGAGTAATATTTTGTCCGTCAAATTCGATTGTCCCTTCATCAGGCTCATAGATTTTTGAGATCAAATTAAAAATCGTCGTTTTCCCAGCGCCATTCGGTCCAATGATACCCATCAATTCGCCGATACGGACCTCAAGGTTGAACGCGTCAACGGCAACAACACCGCCGAAATTCTTGTGGAGGTTGTCAATTCTCAGAATACATTCCTTCATTTAGAACCTCCTTTTTTTACGGTTCTATTTATCTTCTTTGCCAGTTTTTGAATGAGCTTGAAGGACAATTCCTTTTCGCCCATGAGACCTTTCGTGCGGAAATTGATGATCAGGATAATCAAAATGCAATAGATAGTCGTCCTAAAATCGTGAAGATTCATCCCGAAAATCGAGACGCCCTTCAGGAATTCCGGGAGGAGTTTCAAGGACGCAGCAGACAGAACGGAGCCGGTCAACGAGTTCGTTCCGCCGAAAAAGAGTAGAATCTGCATCTCCGCAGATGCGGACCAATCGAACGAATCGGGTGCGATAACGCGATTGCGCAGACCGAAACAGATACCGCCGACGGCCGCGATCACTGAAGCAACAACGTATATCTTGACTTTCAAACCGTACACGTTGATTCCGAAACTCCGCGCCGCGATCTCGTCTGTTTTAAGTGCGATACACATACGCCCAAATCGCGAATACTTTATATTGCGCACCACGAAGACGATCAGCACCGTGATCCCGAGAATAATCCATACGAGATGATTGACCTTCGGAATTTTCGAGAAACCGACTGCCGCGTTTGTCCACTTTCCTAGTAAGATGACGATCGCGAGAACCATCCCTCCGAAACCTACAGAAAGAAGCGCAAAGTAGTCTCTCCGCAATCTAAGCGAGGGCAGGCTGATAATGAACGCGACAATCCCGCTCATGACGATGCCGACTATGGCCGTCAGCCAGATGGGGAGATTTAAGTATCGCGCCAGACAGAACGTCAGGTAGGCGCTGATTGACATGTACGCAGCCTGCCCGAGTGAGAACATGCCTGCCAAACTCGTCATCGTAAAGACACCGCTGACCGTTATTACCGAGATACAAGTGAGTGTGATAAGAGAAATTTGATATGCACTCATACCGACCTCCTCACACTTTTTCCTGCGCAAATTTCCCTGCAACGCCTACAGGTCGAACAGCGAGAAAAATGAGCATCAAGCCAAAAGTCACAATAGGCGTCGAAAGGGAGCCGAGATAGTAAGTAATATAAATCTCAATCACGCCCAGAAAGATCGCCGCGATGATCGCGCCGCCGAGAGAGCCTAATCCTCCGACAACGGAAGCGACAAATCCTTTCAACATCATCTGTGAGCCGAGCGTTGGGTAGACAGAGAGCTTCATCGCGAGAAGCACGCCTGAAATACCGGCAAGAGCGCCAGCGATGGCAAATACCGTCATGATCGTGACGTCGGGGTTTACACCCATCAGTCGGCTCGTTTGCGAATTGATCGCCACGGAACGAATCGCCAGACCGATCCGCGTGCGGTTGATAAGAAGAATAAGAAACGTCAGGATTGCCAACGACACGAACAAGATGAGCGTATCGATCGAAGAGAATCGAATTGATCCAATATAAAACGTCGTACTTGTGAAAATGGGAGGGAAGGCATAAAGATTCTTCCCGAAGAAAATGGACAGCAGGTTAACGATCAATATAGAAATCGCAATCGATGCCAAAAAATAGTAAATAGCGGGTGACTGCTGCTTCCGTAGACGGCGATAGGCGATCGTGTCAATAAGAAAAGATAAGGCCACTCCTGCAAATGCAGAAAACAGGAGGGTAACATAAAACGGAGGCGGAGCTGGGAAAGCGCGCTGAAAATAGTAGCCCATGTAGGCACAAGCACTGATCATACCGCCGTGCGCGAAATTACTAAACTTCAACACGCTGAATACAACAGCATAACCGACGGCAACGAGAGCGTAGACTGCTCCCAGCGAAATTCCGCTGATGAGTAATTGTAAGTCCATGCGGATCACTCCTATCAGTTAAAAGGGCGAGCGTTAAGCGCTCGCCCTTTTAAATCGTTCAGCACATTAGGCTTGTAAGCTTGCGAACGGGTTTCTTATTTACCCGTGTAGTCTGTCGTCTTGTAGACAAGATATTCGACTTCATTCTCAGCCGAATACGTCGCAATGTACATGCCGAGAGCGTTTGTCGGACGATGCGTCGCCGGGTCGATGGTGATGGTTTTGCCGCCGGATAACAATACGTCTTTCGTATCATTCTCGAGCAAATCTCTCACTTCCTCACCGTTCGTCGGATCCTTCGCCTTCTTCATGGCTTCATAAAGAACCATCGTCGCATCCCAGCCGAATCCGACGTTCGCAGACTGGTATTCTGTTCCTGTTTCCGCCATCTGTTTCGCAACCAGCTCCCCAATAATGCCTGTTTCCTTATCATTCATGTTGTAATTCTGTAAGAAATAGCAACCATAGGGCGGACTGTTCTTGATGACAGTATTGAAAGGAGTATACAAGGTGTTGGCGCCGAGAATAAGTCCCGTGTATCCCGCATCGCGGAGATTGTCATACGCCGTAACCACTTGATTTCTATAGTCACAGAGAAAAACAGCGTCGGGATTGAGCGCGGCAATCTTTTGCGCCTGCGCTGAATAATCGGTGTCAGTCCATGTGAAGTTCTCCTGCGCGAGCACTTCGCCGCCGTGGGCTTTCACGAATTCCATAAAGGGTTTCTCGTGCGCGACAGCAAAAGCGTTCGAGATGTTGAACAGAGACGCCACCTTCTTGACGTTCAATTCCGACATCGCGTAATCTGCAAGAATATAGCTCTGTGCGGCGCATGACGGTTCGGCTAGGAACATGTAGGGATACACTTCTCCCGTGTCGGGATCCGTCGTGCACAGCTCATCCATGAAATGCCCGACGATCGGTATTTTGTCCTCTGTGGCGAGGTCAACCCATGCCGATGCAGGGTTGGAAAGCGGAGGACCGATAATCGCACAGACCCCAACTTCGTCTACAAGCTCGCGATAGTTGGTCACGGCGATCTCCGTGTCGTTCTGGCAGTCGCGCGTATGCAGCACGATCGGACGACCATTCACGCCGCCGTTATCGTTGATCCACTGGACAGCGTATTTAACGCCCCACTCATTCGGCTGTCCAGCACTGGAGGCCCCACCGCTCGTGTCCTGAATACACCCGATGATAATTGGATCCTTGTTGACAGGTTCGTCCGGCACGCTATCTGACGTATCCGGTGCCTCTGTTTTTGATCCATCCGGAGTCTCGGGAGTCGATGGACCACATGCGACGATACCCAACAGGACGATCAGAGAGAGCAAAATTGCTAAGTACTTTTTCATTTTTTCCTCCTAAACACATGCTTTTTTCGAGCTGAGGTCTGCTGTGAAATTGCACAATGCATGCAAAAACGCATTCTCTCACCGTTTATAGTAAACGGTTGCTTAAACCTTTTTGTTTTCCGACTATAATTCGTGTTTTTATCGGAAAACCATCCTAATTAATGATATATTATCAATTTATTAATGTATTTACAACAGAATCTCCGGCAAAATGCTGGTAAACGTTTTCTGTTTATTGCACATTTTTACAGCATGTTGTGCTATGATGGTCGGGACGGTCGTTTGTGCGAAACAGCATTTTCCACAAAAATGGGTGTAAAGGCAAACTCGTCAATAAAAAAGTAAAAAGCGGCCTGTTCAATGCAACTGTCAGAATTCATCTTCTTCATCGCTGTCATCGCGCTCGGATACGCAAGCGCTGTGTTTCGTTTGCTGGCGAAGGGAACGGAAGATGCGCTACCCAAATTGTTAATGAACATCAGCTACCCGGCGATGATTCTCGCCACTTTCACCGGCATGGATTTGGAGAAGATCGCGGGCACCGGGTTGTTTTCGGCGGTTGCGACCGCCGTGATCACCTTCGCTCTCTTTGTCACGAGCAAGTTTTTCACGGCGAAGATGGCAGAAAGCAGTCGGGCGCTGTTGAGATTCCAAAGCGGCATCGGGAATGTCGTCTATGTGGCAATCCCGTTGCTCAACGCACTGTTCGGCTCTGAATATCTCTATATCATTATGATTCATTCGGTTGTTCAAGATGTTTTCATCTGGCTTCTCTATTTCCCCATGATGGCTGGGCAAAACGCCGTTTCACTCAAAAAAAGGATTAGAGAAATTGTCGGAAACCCCTGCATGGTCGCTCTCGCGCTCGCCCTCATCTTTCAGTTGGGCGCGTTGCCGCTTCCTTCCGTCATTGTGCCGACCATTGAACGATTGGGCGGTACTGCCGCACCTCTCGCTCTTCTGTATCTCGGTTTTCTCATTCGAAAGCACGGCATGTGGCGCTGGGTGCGCGATCGCTTTGCCATCATATACGCTACACTTAAAACAATCGCGCTACCTTTGGTTACCGTCGCGGTTCTCCTGCCCTTTACCGATTTGAAAACTGCCATTATTCTGGGTATGCTATTCGGTGCTCCAGCCCCGATCATGTCGATCGTCTGGGCAAGTTATTACGATGGCGACGTGCCGCGCGCGATCAACAACTGCATCAGCTCAACCGTCATCTATATCGCCACAACAAGCTTTGCCGGATTTATATTGCTTCATTTCGGTATCATCTAAATATTACTCAAAGGAATCAATCGTGCCATGGAAAAGAAAAAGAAAATAAAGAGACCGACAATTCGCGACGTAGCGCTACATGCAAACGTGTCGACTGCGACTGTTTCGCGTGCGTTGAGCCAGTCATCCTATCCTATCAGCGATGAATTGCGTGAACGCGTCCTGCTTTCGGCCAAAACGCTCGGATATGCTCCCAATGCGGCAGCCCAGATGCTCCGAAAACAGACAAGCCAAGAGATAGGGCTCATCATACCGAGCATTTCCAACCCATTTTATCTACAGGCTATCAACGGTATCGATTCCGTCATCTCTTCCTCGGGACAAATACTTGTCTTGTTAAACACACAGCATGACGTCCAGCGGGAGCGAGAATTTCTCGCGATACTCCAAAGCCGAAATGCGCTCGGCGCCATTGTCTCATCTGTCGATACCTCTCCTCGCACAATTAATCAATATGTCAGGCGAGGACTCAAAACGGTGCTGTTGGACCAACACCTGAACGGTGCCAACTGCACAATGATCAGCACCGATATGCGTAGCAACGGAAGGTTGGCTGTCAGGCATCTGCTCGAACTTGGCCATCGGAACATCGCTTTCGCCACGACGCCTTTGAGCCGCTGGACTCGACAGGAGATATATTCCGGTTACTGTGAGACTCTTGAGGACGAAGGAATAGCGCCCAATCAAGATCTTCTTTTCATCGGCGAAGCGAATACTCAATACTATCCCAATGATGTAGAGCTGAGCGCTGGCGCCATGGCCGCGGAGCATTTCATTGAAAGACGGTGCGAGGCGACTGCCATCGTCTGCATCAACGATATGGTTGCATTTGGAGTCATCAGCACCTTGAAGAGGCACGGAATTCGCGTTCCGGAAGACATCTCCATCATTGCCTTTGACGACATCCCGCTCGCAGGCGCTTATTGCCCGCCACTCACAACTATCCGCTATCCGGCTGAGCAGATGGGTCGATTGGCAGCCATGATGCTCACGGACAGCATCTCAAACAATACAGGGTTCGATGCGCTCGGCATTCAGCTTCTCCCTGAATTAATGATCAGACAATCGACAGCTCCCGTATAAGAATCACCGCGCAGCCATCTTTAACACCTCGCTGAGGATTCAAAGAACTTCTCCTCTCTCCATGACCGGAGAGAGGAGAAAGCTTTTGTCGATATATGTTTGTTCGCTTCAGGACATCGTTATATGCTAAATCCCCCGAAATTACGAGCAGCCGGTCGTCTCACCGCAGTCGAGGCACACTTTGCAGGTGCCATTGCGGACGAGCCTTGTGCCGGAGCAATTCGCGCAGACAGAGCCGTCGTAAAGTCGTTCGCCGTTTTTGCTCGCATCGAGCGCATTCTCGTGGATAAACTCGTCCATGCTGATTTGCGTCGGCTCCACATGTTCTTCGCCGGAAAGGAGTTCGTCGCCTTCAGGTTTTACTTGGACGCGCGTATAATCTCCACCCTCAATGTCGAGCACTTTGCTGATCAGATCTGACACGGAGGTGCAGTACTTGATATACGGGTGCCGCTGTACGAAGCCGTATGGTTCGAACTTCTGGCCCCGAAGCATTTTTGCGATGGCGTCCGTCTTGATGCCGTACTGGAGCATGACGGAAATCGTCTTGGACAAGGAGTTCAGCAAGCCCGTGATCAGTGTCCCTTCTCGATCGGTCGTCATGAAAATTTCCATGACTTTACCGTCCTCGTCTCTGTTGACAGTGATGTAGACTTTAACGTCCTCGATTTGCGCTGGGTGCGTGACGCCGCTGCGAATACCGAAAGGCTTGACACGTGCACGGATGAGTTCGCCGCTCTCCAGTTGCTTATTGCATTGATCGAGGTCGGCTTTTACCTTCTTTGCATAAGAAAGCAAGTTGTTGTAATTCAGTTGGTCAAGCGGAACGTCCCTGCTCTCCTTGTCGGTCAGACGCAGATTCAGAGGCTGTGCGTATTTTGACCCGTCGCGATAAAGCGTAATGCCCTTGACGCCCATCATCCAAGAAGCTAGAACGACATCGGCGAAATCATCCACCGTCGCTTCATTTGGGAGATTGACAGTCTTCGAAATAGCGCCGGAAATCAGCGGGGTAATCGCCGCGACCATGCGGACGTGTCCGAGGTAATGGATGTAACGGTCGCCCGAGCCGCACTGATTGGCCGTATCGAACACGGCGAGATGTTCGTCGCGCAGATGCGGCGCTCCCTCAATCTTGCCGTCGGCAATCATGCCGTTTCCGTCGAGTCGCATGATGTAGTCGAGGATGTCTTGGATCTCTTCATCCGAGTACCCGAGCTTTTTCAAGCCTTGTCCGATGACGGGATTGGCAAGCGTCATGTAACCGCCACCTGAGAGTTTTTTGTAGACGACGTGCGAGAAGAAAGGCTCAATGCTTGTTGCCGCGCAGTCCATCGCGAAAGAGATCGTCCCAGTAGGCGCCATGACGGAAACCTGCGCATTGCGGTAACCGTACAATTCTCCCCATGTTTCGGCGTTTTCCCAACTTTCATTCAGCGCATCGGCAAGATTTCCGAACCCCGACGAGCGCAATAGTGCGTGATCGACGACAGGAAGTGTGTAGTAGATCTCCTCCGGCTCGTCTTTTCTGACACCCGCCGCGCGGCTGTGGTTGCGAATGACGCGGAGCATGTAAGGCTTGTTTTTCTCGTAGTGCTCGAAAGGAGCCACCTTCTGCGCCATTAAGGCGGAGACAGCATAACTTTGCCCCGTCAAAACACCGGACAGCGCGCCACCGAGCGCGCGCGCTTCATCAGAATCGTAGGGGATGCCGGCGCTCATGAAAACGGACGCTAGGTTCGCAAGCCCCAATCCCGTCGCGCGGAATCCCCAAGTTTTGCGGGCGATTGCCTCCGTCGGGAATTGACCGCCAAAGATCGACGCCTCCAACATGATCTGCGCGATCGAGATAAGATGCCTGTAACCGGCAATATCAAAGGAACCCGATTCGCTATCGTAGAAACGCAACACGTTGATCGAAGCCAAGTTGCAGCTCGTGTCATCAAGGAACGCGTATTCGCCGCATGGGTTAGTCGAATTGATTCGGTTGTGTTTCGCTCCGACTTCGCCGTCTTCACCCGCCGGGCACGTATGCCAAGCGTTAAAAGTATCGTCGAATTGCGGCGCGGGGTCGGCACACCGCCACGCGGATTGATTGAAAATCTCCCACAAATGACCGACATCCACGTCACGGTCGACGCTCGAATCACGGCGTCCCTTAAGGCGGATTTTTGCGTTCGGGTTACGATCGAGGTCAGCCACCTTGCGCATGAATTCATCGTTGAACCGGACCGAGTTGTTCGAGTTTTGCCCCGAGACGGTTTGGTAGGCTTCCCCGTCGATGTCCGCATCGTAACCCATCTTCGCGAGAGCGATGACCTTGTCTTCCTCGCGCGCTTTCCACGTAATAAAGCGCTCGATCTCCGGGTGATCAATGTCGAGACAAACCATCTTCGCAGCGCGACGCGTCGTACCGCCAGACTTGATGGCACCGGCATTTCGGTCGAGACCCTTCAGGAAACTCATGAGACCCGACGAGTGACCGCCACCGGAGAGCGCTTCACCTTCAGCGCGAATCGGGGAGAAGTTCGTCCCTGTTCCGGAGCCGCCCTTGAACAATTTTGTCTCGGATACGTAAGCTTCCGAAATGGAGTGAGGCCCAAGGAGCTGATCGCAGATGGAGAGAATAAAGCAAGCGGACGCCTGTGTGCGCGTATAGTCGTCCTTAGACATGACAACCTCGCCCTTCTCCTCATCGTAGTAATAGAGCTCATTCATCCCTCCGGCAATGTCGTATTTGAGCTTGAGTCCCGTATTGAACCACTGCGGCGAGTTCGGCGCAAACATCTGCGCCAATATGGCATAAACAAGTTCATCGTAAAGGATGACGGACTCTTCTTCATCGATCATTCCTTCGTCGACAAGCGCTTTAACCCAGAAAGAAACCATGCGATCCGCAACTTGACGCATGGACGTCTCGTATCCCGTCTCTTCCGGCACGCCGGCTTTTCTAAAATACCTCGATGCGATGATGTCGCAGGCAGTCTGCGAGTAATGGGAAGGGAATTCCAGATCCTTCATATCGGTGAGCACTCGCCCCGACTTATGATCCATCAGGTATACATCACATTTTTTCCACTCAAAGAGATCGAAGACGGAACATTTTTTGTTCTCAATGTCTTTCGTAAAATGACGTTTAATAACGGACGATAACACGCTCATCCCAACACCTTCCCTCTCTCATCCATGTAAAATGCGATCTTCTGAACGCACCGAACGATTTTGATATACACTTCATGTAGTGTTCTGAGAACCATAATACTACCACATGTTGTGGTTCAATATTACAAAACGGTGACAAAGTCATTTTCTTTTCAACTCGAAAAAATCCGTCTGCTTTGCATTGGAATGAATTGTACCTAGGGAAAAGGCAACCGATAGCTCCACAAGCAACTCACAAGCCGACATCACAGCGCGCGAACAGCAAAGCATCTCATTAGATACAACACGATGCCGCGCTCGATCGGCAAAGCATTTCGCTAAACGCAAAAAACGCCGCGCGACCCACACGGTTTTTCGTTAGCCGCAACAAATCACCGCCTGCCACGCAAAGTATTTCATTAGCGGCAACAAATCACCTTGCGACCCACACATACATTGCATTGTGGAGCGCACGTTGTATTGCTTGAATCTAGTTGTATCTGCAAATTACTCGTCGTACGTTCCGTACTCCGTGCGAACCTGAGCGCACGTTGCATAGCTCGAATCAAATTTACTCGCCATGCGATCGACACTCAAGGCAATCCTGAAGCGCCACGCAAGACTTGAAGCAATCTGCATCTGCGAATTACTCGCCATGCGCCCCACAGTCGTCGTGATGTTGATGTTCGCTGCAAATGGAGCCCGTGGACAGAAGCGAGCCGTTCAAGTAGCCCTCAGCAGCTTCTTGAGCCGTGCCTTGGGCGCCGATGACTACTTCTATGTTTTTCTCGTTGAAAAGGTCGACAGCGCCACCACCCATGCCGCCGCTGATGATCACATCGATGCCTCGCTCCGCAAGAAAAAGCGGCAAGAAGCCGGGGCGGTGGCCCGGACTTGCGATCGTCTCGACTTTGACGATTTCCTTGTCCCTCGCATGGAAGACGATAAATGCCTCACAATGACCGAAGTGCTCGGTCACATTTCCATTATCACTTGCTACGGCGATTTTTATCATGTTGTTACCTCTCTATCAATGGTTTGCCCGTCGCTTCGTACGAATCGAGCTTTTTTCTATTACGACTGTCGTACTGTCGGTCGATCTGTCAGATTCAATCGAACAAGAGCGCCATCGTCTTCTTGAAGATATCCTTCACGGCAGTTCCCGAAGGGCACTCGACGTCAACAATTGTTTTTGCGTTATTGACCGCTCTTACAGCAGCGGGATCGAACGGTATCCTGCCCACGAAGGGCAACCCCCGCTCCTTGCAAAACTGCTCGATTTTCTCTGAAATTCCCGAGTTCATGTCGTGCTTATTCGTACACACGGCAATCTTCGTGTCGAAACCCTCCGCAGTCCGAATAATGCGCTCCATGTCGCTAAGACCTGAAATGGATGGTTCGGCGACGATGAGAACCATGTCGACACCGCTAAGCGAGGCGATCACCGGACACCCGATCCCCGGAGAGCCGTCGATAATGGCCAACTTGCTGTCGCAATCAGTTTCGATGGCATCTTTGCAATAGGGGATAGACTTGAATGCAAATCTACTCCCGTGAGCAGCCTCTTTCATCTCTTTTTTTACTTCTGTGACGAGCAGACCTGAGGTACCACTCCCCATTCTGAGTTGTGCCGTGGAGAACACGTTCTCCTCATCTACATAGAGCATCAGCTCCCCGGCAACAGCAGGTACCATCTCGATCGCTTGAGTAGGACAAACGTATGCACAGACTCCACAACCCTCACAACCGTAAGGATCGACCGAGTACTGATCGCCAGCCGAAATGGCACCAAAACGGCAGTGCTGCCGGCAGAGGTCACAGTGCGTGCAGAGCTCCTGCGTGAGCTTAGCGACAGGCAAACCGTAATAGTCTCGCCTGATCGGTTCTTCTTCCCATTCCGTGACGAGATGCAAGTTCGGAGCATCCACGTCACAGTCGGCATACGCTCTCGCATCAGCGAGCTTGATGAAGGCGCTAGCGACAGTTGTCTTGCCAGTTCCGCCTTTCCCGCTAAGGATTAACAGCTGTTTCACTTCGCGCTTCCTTCCCTTTCACTCGATGTATGGTCTCGCTCGGAACAGGCACCTTCCAGCTCTCTGTGAAACTCACCCGGCTCGACAAAAACATTTTCTCCGCATGTTTTCTTCTCCTGCTCCGCGTTGTGTCCTTTTTGATCATCCGCAGCGACTTTGCCATACACCTTTTCGTCACATACCTGCTCTAGCTCCATGCGATGTCCTTCTTGATCATCCGCAGCTACTTTGCCGTGCACCATGTTCGGTTTATGTGACGCGGCGCCGTTCTCCACCCTGCCTACGATGGTTTCAAGAAGGCCAATGAACAGCTCACGGTATTTTTCTTTCTTGTTGACGACGATTTCAGCATTTGAATTCAGCGATGCCAATTCATGATCGAAAGGAATTCTCCCCAAGATTTCTAAACTCTTGTCAAGGCAAAATTGTTCCACCGGATTATCTTCATTCAGGCATTTGTTGAGCACGACGCCGGTCGGTTTATCAAAAAGCTTGACCAGTTCATACACCATATTTAGATTGTGCGCACCGAATAGCGTCGGTTCAGCCACCAGAACACAATAATCGGCGTCCTTGATGCTCTCCATCACAATACAGGCGCTGCCGGGCGGGCAATCGATGAATGTCAGCCNATGTTCTTCGGCGCTCCCTTCTTCCAGCAACCTGTTGATAATCGGGATGCCGGTCGCCTCACCTGTATTCATAACTCCNGTATACACGTTGACATCACCCGAGACGCCGATTTTGATTTTACCGATANGCTTATCTCTTTCCGAGAGTGCCGATTTGGGGCAGACGAGCACACAGCCGCCGCATGAATGGCAAACGTCATCGAAAATAATCAGTTTTTTGTTCACGTAGGCAAGGGCATTGTAGTTGCAGAAACGAACACATGACCGGCAGCCGACGCATTGTTTCTCATCGACCTGAGGGATCTTGACCGTAATTAGCTCCTCGCGAGCAATGTCAGGTTTAAAGAAAAGATGACCGTTCGGCTCTTCAACGTCACAGTCGATGTAAGTCGAATGCCCTGCGACAGCCGCCAAATTGACCGAAACGAGCGTCTTTCCCGTACCGCCCTTGCCGCTCAGTACCGCAATTTTCATCTTACTGACCGCGGTTTCTGCCGTGAAATCCGGCATGAAAATCTTCCAATAAAGGCAGTTCGCCTTTGACAAACGCTTCGATGTTGTCTTTTAAGGAATCGGTGTTCGTTCTATACAGTTTAATGTCGGCAGAACGGAATACATCCGCCGCATTCTGCCCACATCTTGGCGTCAGCAGTGCGCCCACTCCCTGATCCGCAACGATCTGTGCAGCTCTGATTCCTGCGCCACCCGTACCGGACGCCGCAGTGTTTTCAACAAAAGCGGCTTCTTTTGTCTCCGTATCGTATACAAGAAAAAACGGCGCACGCCCAAACGAGGTGCATACGTTTGATTCCATTAAATTGTTGTCTACCGGTATTGCTATTTTCATCTCATTTTCTCCTTTAATCTCTCGTTTTATTCTGCTTTTAGGTTCCTGCGACGACGCCTGTCGCGCACCTCAGCGAACCATCATCTCGTTCGGACTCAAAAAAGTCTGCGATGACACCTACTGTACACCTCGACCTCTGCCTCGTCCTTGCCCGCGACCATGTCGATAACGGCAACCGCTGCCACAGCCAATTCCCGAACCATCACAGAGGAGGAATGTTCCCCCCTCGATCGACAACACTTTCCCGTTCACCAAAGCCTCCGCCAACTTCCGCCTAGCATCTACATAAATGCCCTGAACAGTGCTACGGGCAATATTCATCTGCTCGGCACATTCTTCTTGTGTGAGACTCTCAAGATCGATCAATCGAATCGTTTCGAACTCATCGACCGTCATAATGACGTTATCCGAAACGCCCAACGGTGCGTCAAGGGGTCCGAATCTACTGACCTCGGGCAAACCACAAACTCTTCTTCTCTTCCTAGGTCTTGCCATTAATCATGAACTCCAATCTAGGCACACAAGCCAATCCATCTTTCCGTTTAGCCTATCGTACCGTCTATTTATATGCTACGACTGTTTCTGGCATATGTCAATAACATGGTCGCTTATCCTTTTGAATAATCCAAGCTATGTACAGAGCTTTTAAAAGCGAAACATGTTCAGAGCTTTCGAATATCCGATAACATTTTCCAAACGCGCAGAAATGGTTCATAATGTTTGCACGCACCATGCCGCAACGCAAAGGATCAACTCAATGAAGAATAGAACCCGCATCACCACCCTATTTGCCGTCATGCTGATTTTTTTAGGTATCGCTTGTTTGTTATCAGCTTGTGCCACTAAAAGCGACATCGTCGGGGCTTGGAGATTGATTGAGACGGAAGATCCTACCTATGCACTTGGCATAATTTTCGAGTTTGAAGATAACGGCACCCTCAACCTGCTCCCCGGTGTCGCGCTGCTGACTGAAGAGGAAATAGGAATGTTTGTTGACCTCAAGGAACGCTTGGCACTGAGCTACCAAGCAAGCCGGAACGGCGACTTGCGTATCACTCTTGTTAAAACCGAGGGGGGATCGGCTGTTCTCCGCATGACGTATACGGTTGAGGGAGATGTGATGACAATTACGGACGAAAACAATGTTACGCTGACTTTCCGCCGACAGTAAACCTGCAGTCATTTATCGCTTATCGTCGCTTCACTCCCTCCACGATATTTTCCCATGTCTGCAAATCAATTAATTGTTGCGCTTATCGTCGATATAACCTATGACCATCAGTCAAGAATCCGTAGTCATTTATATGTCTCGTTTATCGTCGATACAACCCAGTAAGCTCTCGCGCGTATTAGGCATACCATCGACACACACTTTCTCCAACAGAAACTCCAACATCTGGCCGATTTCTTTGCCCTCATAGCCGAGCTCCAGAAGATCATGGCCATCAATTGCCAAATCCTTCAGCTCCAATATTTGTCCGCTTCGAATCAATTCGTTTGCTATCCGAGCAATCGCAACTGTTGCAGGCTTTGACCCCTCGATAGGAGTGGCGTCGGGCATACTCTCCTCGCACGCACTTGCTGCCTGATTACCCTCCGCGAATGTTAGCGGGATTCTCGAAAACTCCTCACACTCCTCGAACGCGCTTACTACCTGTTTGTGCCATACGAACGTTGGTGGGCTTTTCGAACTCTCCTCGCTTGCTGTTGACAAATGCTCAGCCTCACGGCCCGAAACGAACTCGGGGGTGATCTCTCCGTATCTTGCAATCGCTCGCTCGCCTGCAATTCGAAGTCTCATGCCATCGAGGAAAATCTCCAGTCCGTATGCGCGAATCGCACGCCAAACCGATCGTTTCTCGGGACACAAATCCTCGTCTTGAAACTTAATGAGCTTTTCAACACGATCGATTGTTGCACTGTCGTAGCGAAGTCTTCTCAAAACATCCGCCACATGATCAAGATCACAGAGAAGTGCAGCAAGTCGCAACGCGACTTCTTCTTTCGTGCTGGATGCCACATGGCAGTGGCCAGTGCAATCAAAAAGCAAGGCGATATCTTTATTCGGGCTAGGCGCCAAATGGTAGGGGCCAGTGCAATCAAAAAGCAAAGCGATATCTTCATTAGCATATGACATCCGCAAAAGCACAATATCAAGCAATGATGACGTTGACATGCACTCCCGATTGTTCAGACTCGTAATGCGCTTCATTGTCGAATCACGGAACACAGGTGCGGGAATGCGCTCCGCTACCGGCATGTGTCGAAGTTTATCAACGCAGGCGAGCTCCGGGATCACGACAAGCAAAACATCAATATGTTTCTGCAAAACAGGTACCGCATTTTCCCCAACGAGCAACCGATTTAGCTCAACTTGTAGTCGTTCAGAGGCGACAAACTGCAACAAATGCATGCAATTACACATTGCCTCACTCGTCTCGNCCTCAATATGGAAAGCAAGCTCCGCGCTCAGCCTCAGCCCTCTAAAAATACGGAGAGCGTCTTCGCGAAAACGCTGATTCGCGTCGCCGACTGTCCGTATCACTCTTTTTCGCAAATCAGACTTCCCGCCCCAAGGATCGATCAATCCGCGTTTTTCATTCCACGCAAGCGCATTGATAGTAAAATCGCGGCGGGAGAGGTCTTCTTCAATTGTTTTTGCAAACTGAACCTCGTCGGGATGTCGATAATCCGAATACGAACCGTCTTCACGAAAAGTCGTAATCTCAACAGGGCCATCATCAGTCAGCACCGTAACCGTTCCGTGCTGTATACCTGTCGGAATCACCGAGTAATGCGAAAGACGGCGCATCACATCCTCCGGAGTTGCCGAGGTCGCAAGATCGACATCGAATGTTGGGCGCCCGAGGAGCGAATCGCGCAGATAACCGCCAACAACAAAACACTCAAAACCCGCGTCTTCCAAAAGACGCATCACGGCACTCACCGCTTCCGGTATTTTTATGCTTTCATTCGCCCTCATGAATCATTCGCACCCCATTCGCCAACATCCTCACAGTCAACATAAAATGAGCTGTGCAAAAATTCAACTAATATTGAGAATTTCTCCACACATGTTTGCGTTTTGATCAGTTTCAAGCAATCCCGCACTGAATCAGACCGGCGTGTGCAATTTTGCAGTTATATGTGTAAAAGTGATCGGGTGCTTTCAGTTTTTAAACAGTACCGAGCGTGGCTCTACTGATTCAACCGAATTTCAACAGAACTGAGTGCAGTTTTTCAGTTTTATATGATTTTTTGTTCACGCATGTTGGAAGGCAACCGATTCCGGGCTATTTGCGAGGATGCTTTCGAACTGCCAGATCGCGATTCAACCGCTATAATGACCTTGTCTTTTTTTTACAAGGAGTAGGCAATGAAATTAAACAATTAGTTGGGAGCACACTCTAGACTTTTGAGCAGAAGCAAACGACTGCATCACATGTACTGCGCATGGATCGCTATGAGTCGTTGCTCAAAGTAACAAAGGGGCTGCAATGGCAGGTGAGACGCGCTTGAGTCACAATGTGCCACTACTTCATGAAACAGGGGGGATGACAATGGCAAATGTACCGCGCATGGATCGCTGTGAGTCGCTGCTACGCGACATGGTCATGGTTGATACTAGGCAGCCGGAGGGGCGTGAAGCGACCCTCGTCAATTATATCGAAGAAATCTTTTCGCCATTCGATGTGAAAACAGAGCGAATCGACCACGGTTCGGGCAGAAGTTCGCTGATAATCCGCATCCCGGGCGTTACTAATTCTGGCGGCGTCGGATTCTTTGGGCATCTCGACACAGTTGCATTCGGCGACGAAACAGCATGGACGTATTCTCCACTCAGCGCAACGGTAGTCGATGGGGTCATGTATGGAAGAGGAACAGCAGACATGAAGGGCGGCAATGTAGCGATGATTGAGGCGGCACTCTGCATGCTTGAATCGGGAACAATTCCCCCAAAGCCCGTATTGCTAGGTTTCACGGCTGACGAAGAACATGGTGGCATGGGAATAAGGAGCTTGCTGGAGTCCGAATGGGTTCGTGCGATAGAGGCAGGTGTTTTTTGTGAACC
>JGI24710J26742_10000427_pt1 | contig 38946 bp, 35 predicted proteins | sample BioPla2DNA2_FD_26742 | JGI IMG/M metagenome (IMG submission 26742)
GGGCTTGTGGGTTTACCGGGCTACATAATTCCTCCTTTTTTTATTGTCTATTCGGTGCTTGTAATTTTTAAAAAAAACACTCAAAAAGTGAATATGAAAGCGATTTACCTTATGAGTTTGCTTCTAATAATGACTGCAATGTTGCAGACATTCTATTACAACGAACAAGATTATGTAAATATGGGCATTGCAGGATGCATAAAGAAGTTTTATAATGATGGTATTGCCATGCGTGGCGGGGGGATTCTAGGTGGAGTAATAAGCATACCCTTTTTACTTGTGTTCAAAAACCTGGGGACAATAATTATCCTTACAACAATTGCAATAATTGACATTATTTTAATCACAAATGTCTCAATAGCCGGAATCCTTTTAAGGCTTAAGGATGATATAAGCGGAATTATCAGAAAAATTCGAGACAGATTGGAGATTAGCAGCGGCGAAATCAAAGAAAAGATTATTGAAGAGGGGGAAGAGGATCCCGAGGCTGAAATAGATATTGTAATGAATGGAAAAAAGCTTTCTAAGGTTGTAAGCTTAAAAGAAAAAAAGGATGAAAAGGCTAAAGAACAGCAGGATGTGAGCCCTAATAATGTGAATATAGATAATAATGGGGTTGTAGAGAAATCCTCTGATTTTGTTGCAAAAGATTCAAAGAAAAAAGATAGGGAAAGCAGTAATGTAGAAATAATGATAGACAGTGTCAATCAGGAAGTTTCCTCAATGCCCAAATTGGATTTTGAGTATGTTTATCCCCACACTGGACTATTAGATGAAAACCGGCAGAGCACAAAAAACGAGTTGGATTACAGGAATGCTGCCATAAAGGGAGCAAAAAAGCTTAAAGAGACTCTGAAAAGCTTTGGAGTGGATGCGAAGGTTGTAAATGTAAGCATGGGACCGGCAGTTACCCGGTATGAGCTCCAGCCTAGTCCGGGGGTTAAGGTAAGCAAGATTGTAAATCTTTCCGATGACATATCGTTAAATCTGGCGGCATCGGGAGTTAGGATAGAGGCACCCATACCCGGCAAGGCAGCTATTGGAATTGAAGTTCCCAACAAGGAGATTGTACCGGTTTTTTTAAAGGATGTTCTGGATTCCAAAGAATTTAAAGAAAATGAATCCAAGCTTGCCTTTGCACTGGGAAAGGATATATCGGGCAAGAACATGGTGGCGGATATAGCTAAAATGCCGCATTTACTTGTGGCAGGTGCCACCGGTTCTGGAAAGAGTGTCTGTATTAACAGTATTATCATAAGCCTTTTGTTTAAGGCATCACCCAAAGATGTCAAGCTGTTGATGGTTGACCCCAAGGTGGTTGAGCTGGGCATATATAATGGCATACCTCACCTTTTGATACCGGTGGTAACGGATCCGAAAAAGGCTGCCGGGGCATTGAATTGGGCTGTGCAGGAAATGGTAAACCGGTACAAGTTGTTTGCCGATAGAGGTGTGAGGGATCTAAAGAGTTATAACGCTCTGTTGGCTGAAAAAGGCGAGGAAGAGTTGCTGCCTCAGATTGTTATAATAATCGATGAACTTGCGGATCTTATGATGGCCGCACCTAATGATGTTGAGGATGCTGTCTGTCGTTTGGCACAGATGGCTAGGGCTGCCGGTATGCACCTTGTAATAGCTACCCAAAGACCGTCGGTTGATGTAATAACCGGGGTAATTAAGGCTAATATTCCTTCGAGAATTGCTTTTTCTGTGTCTTCCCAGGTGGATTCAAGAACCATAATTGATATGGCAGGAGCCGAAAAGCTTCTTGGCAAGGGGGATATGCTTTTTTATCCTGTGGGGGAACCAAAACCGATAAGGGTTAAGGGAGCTTTTGTAACCGATAAAGAGGTGGAACGGGTTGTCGAGTTTATAAAATCCCAAGGGAATGCAGAATACAATGAAAGCATTATTGAAGAAATTAACTCAGAAAAAGAGCCAATGAACAATGATTCGGGAGATAACGATGAACTGCTGCCTCAAGCCATAGAGCTTGTTGTTGAAGCAGGACAGGCATCGGTGTCCTTAATACAAAGGAAGTTTAAGGTTGGGTATGCCCGGGCAGCGAGGATTGTTGATCAGATGGAGGAAAGAGGAATAGTAGGGGGGTTCGAAGGCAGTAAGCCAAGACAGGTTCTGATTACGAAGCAGCAGCTTCAGGAAATGAACATGAAAAACGATCAATAGTAATGCAAGTAAATATAATACAATAAAGTATACAACAAAACTGTCTTATTACAAAAGATGATTTAGAAAGGTGGGGCAATATGGAAGTAAAGGTATTAAACGGCAAAGAATTGGCAACAAAAATAAAGGAGGAGTTGAAGCTAGAGGTTGAGGAATTAAAAAGAAATAATATAAATCCCGGTTTAGCTGTAATAATCGTTGGAAACGATCCGGCATCAAGGGTATATGTTAATTCAAAAAAGAAAGCCTGTGAGGAAGTTGGAATTAAATCTTTTGAATATGCTCTTGATGAAAATACCAGTGAGGAAGAATTGATTGATCTGATACATAAGTTGAACAGGGATGATAGGGTTAACGGTATACTTGTACAGCTGCCGCTTCCAAAACATATAGATGAAGACAAGGTAATCTTTGCTATTGATGTTCAAAAAGATGTGGATGCTTTCCATCCTGTCAATGTCGGAAGGCTTATGACCGGTAATCCTCAGTTTCTTCCTTGTACGCCTTCCGGGATAATGGAGCTTATCCGGGAGAGTGGCATTGATGTGGCGGGTAAGGAATGTGTGGTTGTGGGAAGGAGTAATATAGTTGGAAAACCCATGGCTATGCTTTTATTAGCCCAAAATGGGACTGTAACGGTATGTCATTCTAGAACAAAATGCATTGAAGAGGTATGCAAGAGAGCTGATATACTTGTTGTAGCAGTCGGCAAACCTGAAATTATAAAGGGTAATTGCATAAAGCCCGGTGCTGTTGTGATAGATGTTGGGGTCAATAGGCTAGAAAACAAAAAGCTTGTTGGAGATGTGGAATTCGAATCGGCAAAAACTATTGCCTCGGCAATAACTCCCGTTCCCGGAGGAGTAGGGCCCATGACCATTGCAATGCTTATGAAAAACACAGTTAAGGCCGCAAAACTTCAGTCTCAAGCATCCTAAGAATTAGTGCTCTAAATAAAACCCGTTCAACTGAAGATTGTTTAGGAGCTTGTATGTGGGATCCTAGTTTTGCAGAAGTTACAAAGGGAAGTTTTATCTTATAAGGTAAGTTTATCTTATATTGAAGCTTGAAATCATGAAAGAAAGAAGGGGAAAAATGGAGCCGTTCAATCTTTCAAAATACCGCAACGAGATTGATATTGTAAAACTCAGGTATGAGAAAGCAAAAATATACTATTACAATCAAAAGGGTAAGATGGATCAACTAAAAGAGCAGAAAACTGCTCTTGAACAACTACTGCAGAAAACTCTTGACAATATAGATGTTTTAGAGAAGGTGAGAATGCTGCTCCAAAAAGTATCCGAGTATGCCAGAGAACAGTCCCGGGTGCAAATAGAGTCGTTGGTAACAAATTGTCTTCAGTATATATTTGACTCAAATATTGAGTTTAAAATTGAAATAAGCGAGGTAAGGGGAAGACCGGAAGCAGAGTTTTATGTAGTTAGCAACTTTGATGGAACAACCATTAAGACAAAGCCACAGGAAGCAAGGGGCGGAGGAGTAATTGATATTATTTCTCTTGCTATAAGGATTGCTATGCTCGAATGCAGCAATTTGGATATTAAAGGCCCTATTATACTTGATGAACCGGCTAAGCATGTAAGTGACGATTACATTACACAGGTTGCAGAGTTTTTGAAGCAGGTTACCTATATGTTTAACAGGCAGGTTATAATGGTGACGCATAACCGGCATCTCAGTGAAATGTCCGATAAATGGTACAGGGTAGAGTTGGTTGATAGCGTTAGTCTTGTTTCAGGTAATGATGAAAGCCAGCAAAGCTGGAAAACTGATTCTTGACATAAAATTTAAAAAAGATTAAAATTAAATGGTACTTGAATATTGTTTGTTTATTAAGTATTTAATTTGACCATTGAAAACTGAATAAGGAGGTGTGTGCTATTAACTTTACTAGTGGATTGTTAATAGGTATAGTAATTGCAGTAATTGCTACGATTATTGCTTCAATTATTGCTTCAGTAATAAGTTTCCGAAGAGGTATTGAGTTTAGAAAAAGAAAGGCAGAGGCTGAGATTGGCAGTGCCGAACAGGAAGCGAAGAAGATAATTAGTGAGGCACAAAAGATGGCGGAAAGCAAAAAGCGGGAAGTGCTGCTGGAAGCTAAGGAAGAGATTCATAAAAGCAGGATGGAACTTGATAGGGAAATCAAAGACAGAAGAAATGAGATTCAAAGACAGGAAAGAAGACTTGTTCAAAAGGAAGAAACTTTAGACAGGAAAGTCGAATCCTTAGAGCAAAAAGAAGAGGTTCTCAGCAAGAAGACAAAGGAAATCCAGGAACTTCATGAAAAGACGGCAGAGCTCCAGAAACAGCAATTGGAAGAACTCGAAAGAATATCGGGGCTGTCTGTTGAAGAAGCAAAGGAAGTTCTTCTTAAGAATGTGGAAAGTGAAGTAAGACATGAGATGGCAATTCTTATTAAGGACATTGAAGCAAAGGCTAAAGAAGAGGCAGATGCGAAGGCGAAGAATATTGTGGCCATGTCAATTCAAAAGTGTGCTGCTGATCATGTTTCCGAAGTTACTGTTTCTGTAGTTCCGCTTCCAAATGATGAAATGAAAGGAAGAATAATTGGACGCGAGGGTAGAAATATAAGAACCCTCGAAACATTGACCGGAATTGACCTGATTATTGATGACACACCAGAGGCTGTTATACTGTCAGGGTTTGATCCCGTAAGAAGAGAGGTAGCTAGAATTACACTGGAGAAACTTATTCTTGATGGAAGAATTCATCCTGCAAGAATTGAGGAAATGGTTGACAAGGCTAAAAAAGAGGTTGAAAACACCATTCGCCAAGAGGGAGAAAACGCTACGTTCGAAACAGGGGTGCATGGATTGCATCCGGAGATTATTAAGCTGCTTGGAAAGCTTAAGTTTAGGACCAGTTATGGTCAGAATGTACTCAATCATTCTATTGAGGTTTCACATCTCGCGGGAATCATGGCTGCAGAGCTTGGTGCCGATGTTAATTTAGCCAAAAGAGCTGGATTATTGCATGACATTGGTAAGGCGGTAGATCATGAGATGGAGGGATCTCATGTTACTATCGGAGCTGATATTGCCAGAAAGTATAAGGAAAGCAATGAGATTATTAGTGCAATTGCTTCACATCATGGCGATATAGAAGCTACATCAATAATTGCTGTGCTTATACAGGCGGCNGATTCAATATCAGCGGCAAGACCTGGTGCAAGAAGAGAGAGTCTGGAGTCTTACATTAAGAGATTGGAAAAGCTTGAAGAAATAGCAAATTCCTTTGAGGGAGTAGATAAGTGCTTTGCTATTCAGGCAGGTAGAGAGATTCGTATAATGGTTAAACCTGAGGATGTATCGGATTCGGATATTTCATTAATAGCTAGAGATATAGTCAAGAAGATTGAAAATGAGCTTGATTATCCGGGTCAGATTAAGGTGAATGTTATAAGGGAAACCAGATATATCGAATATGCTAAATAGGTGTATATTTGATAGTTTGCATAAAAAAGCGTGAAATCACGCTTTTTATGTTATTTAGTGGGAGTTCACGAAGTGAAATGACCAAAAAGCGATGGGAGCTCGATGTATATACAATGAAACGGAGGACGTGGTTTGAAAGTTCTGTTTATTGGTGACGTTTTTGGTAATCCCGGCAGAAAAGCTGTGAAAGAAATGATTCATAAACTAAAAAAAGAGAGGCAGATTGATTTTTGTATTGCCAATGGAGAGAATGCTGCAGGTGGAAGCGGTATTACATATGTGGTTGCACAGGAGCTGTATAGAGCCGGAGTTGATGGAATAACCCTTGGAAACCATACATGGTCAAAAAGAGAGGTAACTAACTTCATTGACTCCGATAGCAATATTGTAAGACCAGCAAATTATCCATCAGAACTTCTAGGAAAGGGATCTGCGATTCTTGAGGGCGAGAAAGGGAAAATAGGCATACTTAATCTCATGGGAAGGGTTTATATGGATAGTATAGATTGTCCGTTTAAGGCAGCTGATAGGGAACTGGAATATCTAAAAGCCTTTGTTAAGGTGGTTGTTGTTGATATGCATGCGGAGGCAACTTCGGAAAAACATGCTCTTGCTTGGCATCTTGATGGTAGGGTAAGCTGTGTATTGGGAACCCATACCCATGTTCAGACTGCCGATGAAAGGATACTGCCTTTTGGAACGGCCTATATTTCAGATGTGGGTATGACCGGACCCTATGATGGAATTATTGGTGTAAAGAGGGATATAATTATAGAGAAGTTTATAACACATATGCCTGTTAGGTTTGAGGTTGCCCATGGACCGGTACAGTTTAATGCTGTGTATATGGATATTGATGAGAAGACTGGTAAAACTATGAGTATCGAAAGAATACATCAGGTCATGGATGTATGAGTCGATATAAATTGGTTTACAGAAAGAATTACTATATATTGTCTACAAAAAGAGGATTTATAGTTTTTTTGTAGAATCTTTATAATATAAGGTATGTTCTATGGTCCAATAAGAAAAGGGGGTAAAAAGCCATGAATATCTTAAAGGTTTCAGCAAAATCCAATCCAAACTCTATTGCAGGAGCATTGGCAGGTTTTATCAGAGAAAATGGGACAGCTGAGATTCAAGCAATCGGAGCCGGAGCGTTAAATCAGGCGATAAAGGCGATAGCTATAGCAAGAGGTTTTGTTGCCCCGTCGGGAATAGAATTGATTTGCATCCCGGCATTTACAGATGTTGAGATCGACGGAACAGAAAAAACAGCAATTAAACTTATTGTTGAACCAAGAAAAAGTTAGTGTCATAATTAAAGGAAAAAGACTGTTTCTTTGAGACAGTCTTTTTTTATGTTAATTTTTTTACCATAATACATGTAATGTGTAACCCTTTTATATATTCGTAAATATAATGATAGTGTAAATAACTCTAAAGATAAAAAAATGGATTAGTTACATGATGATTTAAATTTGTATTAGGTATTATGTTAAAAGGAGGATTATTCTATGCATGAACATGGATCCAAAATTGAAGCTGGTCAGATTTTAAATCCTGACTGCTTTCCACCACCAAATGAATTGGTATGTATACAAGTGCCAAAGGTATTTGATCAGGTAGCTTTGAGGGATTGTGTGACAAGAACGGTGTGTTTAAAAAAGTGTTCGGAACACTGCCATCCTGTCTATGCTTTTGAAGGTGCAACTGACTTTGATATTGTTGAGGTCAAGGTGATTTCAAAGACTGATTCCTTGTCTAAACCCGGTTATAAGAAACTTAAACTGTTTGTAAGAATAAGGTACAAGATACACTATTCCGATGGTACAGAACAGCTTACCCAAGCAGATGAGGCTACCTTTAATCTTACAATAAACGAAATTTATTGTCCGAATTGCGTGGCACAGGTTGGGGTTATTAAATCAAATGATAATTTCTGTGACGGTTCTAGCATGACCAAAGATATCGATGGAACCTTGATAAAGGTTGAGGCTTTGGCAGAAGCTTTCAATGATGCCATTAATCCCAATACTGGTATGTTGACCCTTGATATTGGTGTATTCTTCATCGTTAAATGCGAATGTGTTGTACAGCTGCTTATTCCTTCATACGGTTACTGCCCAGTTCCACCGGAACAATCTAATCCGGCTGTACAGAACTGTAAAACCTTCAATGACAAAAACAAGACACCGTTTCCCAAAAAGTTTTTTCCTGATCAGAAATGGAATCCTCTAGATAAAAGAAACGGTTAAATCTTAAAGTGCACAGGACTGCAATTAAACTGCAGTTCTGTGTGCTTATTAGTGGGATTTCACGAAGTGAAATGACCAAAAAGCGATGGGGGCTCGATGCACCCAGAGCTTTTATTAAAGGTGCTGGAGTGGTTTATATGGAATATTATTATGTTGGTTTAGTGTCGAGAACTTACGTGTTTTTCCTTGAACATAGAATGAAAAATGGGGGTGTGACAACCTGTGAGATTACTTTTATGCCCAGGGACATAATGACAGATTTATGCAATATGGGAGTACGGTTTAAGGAAAGGGAATTGACTCAAGCAATTAGGGTTTTGCGAAGTTTAGGATTATCCGGACTCAGATTGTTCAGGGAAATTAAAAGACCTGACAGGTGTTACTACCACGAGGTTCCATTATAGGCAATTACTTTTTTAGTCTTATTGTCAAAATACAAACTCAAGGAGTTTATTCCTTGAGTTTTCTAAATAAAATCAATTAGATTATTCGTTTTCAATTGTTAATGATTTTTTTAACCAGTCTATTGTCTCCCTCAATCCGTCCTCAAGTTTGAATTTGCTGCTCCAGCTAAGATTATTTCTGAGCTTATAGCTATTAAGAGCACAACGGTTTTGTGTAAGCAGCTTGTTGTCAGAAAATTCAATTCTGTCCTCAGGCTTTCTAAGAAGTCTCAAAACCATTTTTGCCAGATCCCGGTTGGATATCTCTTCTCCGGAACCGATATTATAAATTTCGCCTGTTCTGCCATAGAATAAAGCTCTAATTAGGGCTATACAATGATCAAGGACGTATATCCATTCCTTTATATCGGAAGAATTGTCGTGTAAGTCTATGGGGGTGTTGGAAAGGGCATTTTTTATACAGCTGGGGATAAAATTCTCAATTTTTTGATGAGGCCCATAGTTTGGACAGCACCGGGTAATTATTGCAGGAAAATCGTAGGCTTCTACAAAGGATTTTACCAGAAGGTCTGCACCTGCTTTCGAGGCAGAGTAAGGATTAAGCGGCAAAATAGGAGATTCTTCCGAAAAGAAAATCTCTTTGTCCGTGGTGTAGCCATAAACCTCATCCGTTGATACATGAATAAAGCGGTTGCCTTCAAATTGATGTTTTCCCCAAAAGTAGAGGGCACTCTCAAGTAACGATTGAGTACCCAGCACATTTGTCTGTGTAATTGAAAGAGGATTTTTAATATTTTTTTCCACACCCGACTCCGAGGCAAAATGAATTATGTAATCCGGCCGGTGTCGTTTGATTACATAGTTGACAAGATCCTGGTTTACTATGCTGCCTTTTACAAAGTGGTATCTAGGAGATCTCTCTAGAACTTTGAGATTGTCAAGGCTTGACGCATTGCTTAGGTTATCCAAATTAACAATTATGAAATTTTTATTTCGCCGAAGGAAGAACCTGATAAAGTTACTTCCTATAAAGCCTGAACCGCCTGTTACAAGCATTACTCTCATAAAATCACTTCCATAATACTGATTAAATTTTGTAGGATCATATGAATTGTACCTAATCCTTTACGCAAGGATTTGTGCAATCATAAATGAGGATACATGATTATCCCTTATCAAAATCATGATTATCCTTTATCAAAATACTGCATAAATGTATTACTGCAAAACATGTAAAGTAGAATAATAGCTTTCTCTTAACATAATATTCATAAACTAAATTTATGTTACTTTAAATTTGAATCAATTCTGCGAATTGAAGGGTGCCTTATTTTGCAAAAAAAAAGGGTATTATACCCCTAAAGCCTAATACTTTTTATTTAGATTTCTGAGAAAGTCCGGTGTGATGTTCGAAAACCCCGATCCCGGCATTATTGCTTTATTGTACATGTTTTCTTTTTTTGCTTGAGGCGTGTCGATGCTGTTGATTTCAAACACATTTTCTCCCTTTTTATCATTGGAAAGCTCTGATGGAAAAAATGTTCTTCTCTCCGGGTAATCATTATCAATTTGTTGTTCTAATTGTTGTTCTAATGCATTTTGCTTGGTTTCGAGTTTTTCAACCTTTTCATTTAGGGTAGCAATTGATTCTTTAATTTTGCTAATGTTTTCCGAAATGCTTTTTAAAGAGTCAATTATCAAATCTTTTACATCTTTTTGCTCATCTTTACTTTCCTTGCGGTTGCTGTTTATATGTTCTGTCTGAGCCTTTGAGTTGCAATACCTGTTTATGTACATTCTTCGATTGTTTAATAGCATAGGGCAGATACCTCCTTATCTTATTATATTATCAATTAATAGAAAATGTGTAATTTGTTCTTATTTATTTTGCATATTTAGGAAATGCTAGTATTTCAAGCTGGTGTAGTGAATGAATATTAATATTTGGATAAAAATAAAAATGGAATAAAATCTAAAAGTAAAAACAGAAAATTACAAACTTGATTAAAATTAAAATGAATTAAACTTGCGTTTATTACAAAAGCTTTATACGAAAGCTATATTTTTTATTAATCAAAAATTTTATTTTGTAATCATAACTATTATAAATAGTTTTGTAAAGTTTATGCAAGAAATCTAAGAAAGGATGAATTAGATGAAAGCAGTTATCATGGCGGGAGGAGAAGGTACCAGACTAAGACCTCTTACATGCAACAGACCAAAACCAATGGTGCCTATTGTAAACAAGCCTGTTATGGAACATATTATTGAATTGCTAAAAAAATACGAGCTTGCAGATGTTGCTGTGACACTGCAGTACTTACCAGATATGATAAAAGACTATTTTGGCGATGGTAAGGAGTTTGGTATAAACTTAAGATATTATGTTGAAGACAAACCAATGGGTACAGCAGGAAGCGTAAAAAATGCCGAAGAGTTTCTTGATGATACGTTTATAGTAATTAGCGGTGATGCCCTTACAGACATTGACCTAAAAAAGGCAATAGATTTTCATTTCAGCAAGGGTTCTATTGCGACACTTGTTTTGAAAAAAGTTGATATTCCCTTAGAATACGGAGTGGTTGTGACCGATGAAAATGGCAGAATTACAAGGTTTTTAGAGAAACCAAGCTGGGGAGAGGTTTTTAGTGATACTGTAAATACAGGAATTTATATATTATCTCCTGAGGTTTTGGGATATTTCAATAAAAATGAAATGTTTGATTTTAGCAAGGATCTTTTTCCCATACTTCTGAGGGAAAACAAACCAATGTATGGATATATAACCGATGAGTACTGGTGTGATATAGGAGATTTGACAGCATACAGCCAAGCCCATAAAGATGTATTGGACAACAAGGTGAAAGTAACGATTACGGGAAACCAGGTAAGGGATGGACTATGGATTGGAGAGGGGGCGGTAATAGAGGACAATGTCACTATAGAGGAGCCCTGCGTGATTGGGGCAAACACAAGGATAAAAACGGGTTCAGTTATCGGAAGTTATTCTGTTTTGGGCGATAACAATATTATTGGTGAAAGAAGTGGTGTTAAAAGAAGCATATTGTGGAAAAACAATGTTCTCGATAGTAATGTTCAACTCAGAGGTACGGTCATATGCAGCAAAGTTAATATTAAAGAGAATGTCTCTACCTTTGAGAACTCTGTTATTGGAGATGATACGGTTATTAACCAAAATGTACTGGTAAAACCCGACATAAAAATATGGCCCAATAAAATGATAGAGAGTGGAACTGAGGTAAGCTCCAACCTTGTTTGGGGTTCCAAATTCATCCGCTCTATATTCGGGTTCAGAGGTCTGGCAGGAGAAATAAATGTGGATATAACCCCGGAATACGCATCAAAGCTTGGGGCAGCTTATGGTGCAACTTTCAAAGGTAAGGGGAAAATTGGCATAAGCTCTGATGATTCAGCACCGGCTAAAATGTTAAAAATGTCCTTTATGTCCGGTTTGATGTCTGCAGGGCTAAAGGTTCTTGATTTCGGTATCTTGCATTTACCTGTTTTCCGGTCGGCGGTAAGGTTTTATGGTGCAGACGGAGGTATCCATATCGGTACTTCAAGCAAGGACAGCACAAAGCTTAACGTAGACTTTATAGACAAAAACGGGAGCAATATAGAAAGAAGTATTGAAAGAAAAATTGAAAATGCCTTCCAGAGGGAAGATTTTAGCAGGTGTGAAGGAGATGCCATTGATGATATTGAAGCAATTCCCGATTACACTGGGTTTTATTTGAGGAATATATTAAACAATACAAAATCAAAGAATATGGAATACAGGATTCTTTTAAATTCTCCTTCAGAATACATTCTTGAAACGGTGGAAAGTCTTTTGACAAGCCTTGGGTGTACCGTTGAAAAAACAGTTCTTGATTTGCATAATGCTAAAGCCATGAGTAAGGGAAATGATTCGGGTGAAATGAACTACTTTATAAGCACCACAAGAATGGGGGATTTTGATCTGGGCGTTTCCATTGAAGACACTTCGGAGAAAATGATGCTGGTAGACAACAACGGACGGGTTATTTCCGATGATATGTTTACTGCTCTTATTTCATTGATAATGTTTAAGACTGTGGAGGGCGGAACCGTAGTGGTGCCCATTTCTGCAAGTTCTGTTATTGAAAAAATAGCAGAGCAAAATAATGGTAGGGTAATAAGAACAAAGACATCCCCTCAGGATCTAATGAATAAAATTTTGGGCAGTGAAGTACAAGATAACGTCTATGACCAGTTTGCACTGCATTTTGATGCAATTGCCGGATTGGTTAAAATATTGGATTTCATGAAATCCAATAATCATAAGCTTTCGGATCTTGTTGATATGATACCTCAATTTTATGTGAGTGAAAAAGAGGTTGACTGCTCATGGAATGCAAAAGGGAAGGTAATACGGCAAATTATTCAGGAAAACGATAATGAAAGCATTCAGACCCTTGAGGGCGTAAAAATATTTAAAGACGGAGGCTGGGTACTGGTTTTGCCTGATGCAGAGCAACCGGTGTGTCGGATAAAAAGTGAAAGCCACTCTGCTGAGTTTGCAGAAGAGCTTACAAATTTTTATATAAACAGGGTTAAAGAGATTAGCCAAAAGTGATTTATTGGTTTGAACAGGATTAAGAAAAACAGATGGGGCATGTTGCCCCTCATTTTTCCTCTTAATTATGAAATTATCCTGCTGCAAGGAGGGGCAATCCCCAAAAAAAATGGGCTCATAATCTCAAAATTGTATCTGACATGTGGCGGTCTTGCCAAGTCAATCCCCGAAAATAGGGTCATAATCCTCTTCTATGATGGGCTCAAAATAGAAATCAATGTACATGGGCTCTCCTTTCCCATCTTCATTGTCTGAAAAAGCAGCACGAAACTCAAATTCAGGCTCCTTTATCATGTCCCTTGCCTTTTTATCTAAAGGAATGGTTGAAATGCGGTAAATTCCATGCTCTTTAAGCTTATTAACTACCCATTCAAATTCAGCCATATCATCTACATCCATGCAGGGTATTTTTCCATTTTTCATTTCTTTTATGACATCTTCAATTTCTCCAGTCTGATATCTGATTTGATAAAACATTAGAAAAAACCTCCAAATAAATAGATTTCAGAATATTTTAAAATTCACTATATATTTTATACCACATAATAAAGATATAAAAGCAAAATAAAACATTTATATAAATGTACTTGAAATAGTATTTTTTTATTGTAGAATAAAAATACAAGGTTTTTTTATTATTGGAAATTTAATAAATGTACAGTTTTTCGAAAAGGAATAGTTTGAATCTGCGAATAGTTTGAATCTATTACGAATAAAGGAAGCTTGATTATGAAGAGAAAAGATATAAGATTCATACTGATGATTTTGTTTATGCTTTTTGGTATCATTATATCGATTCAGTTCAGGAGCGTTTTGGATGCTAACAAAGATAAACCCTCAATTGTTTATCAGATTGAGAGCCTCAGGGATCAGCTAAATACTGAGAAAATCATCGGAAGTGAGCTTAGAGAACAGATTGATGAATATATAAAAAAAGAAGAAGAATATATCAAAAGCATTATGAACCTTAGCAATGACGGGCTTATAGAGGAGTGGAAAAATGCAAGGTTCATTGCAGGTCTTTCAGATGTCAAGGGAAACGGAGTGGTTATAAAAATTAATGATGCAGCTAATTTTGAAGAGGGCTCTATAGATAATTATGTTGTTCATGACCGTGATCTGGTTATGGTGCTGAATGAATTAAAGAAAGCAGGGGCACAGGCTATTTCAATCAACAATGAAAGGATACTTTCTACTACCGAGATAATATGTGCAGGGCCTACCGTAAGAATAAACAAGAACAGGTACGCTGTTCCTTTTGAAATAAAGGCGATAGGTAATCCTAAAAAACTATACGAGGCGATTGTCAACAGTCCAATTGCCATGGGATTTAAGGATTATGGGAAGGTATTTGAGGTAAGGGAAGCTAAGAATATTGTTATACCAAAGTTCAGTGGAGATATAAATAATTTAGTCAAAGGTCTGGAGGTAGTTGAATAATGAGTATTTCAAGAAATCTATCCATTACTTTAATATGTTTGATATTGGGGATTATGCTGTCATGGCAATATAAAAGCATTCATAACAACAAAAAGGTGGCTTCGAATCAAACAGGAACGTTGTATACATTGCAAGAGGAACTTTTGTCAGAAAAAACCAAAAATGAGAATCTGAGAGCCAGAAATCAAGAGCTGGAACAGCAAGTATCGAAGTATATCAATGCGGAAGGAAACAATAAAAAAATTGAGGAGAGCTTAAGGGAGGAAATTCTAAGGTGCAGGACTCTTGCGGGTCTGAACGATGTTGTGGGACCGGGAGTGGAGGTAATTATTGATGATGGAGAATACAATAGTGTAACCGACAATTATTTGTTGGTTCTCATAAATGAAATCAGAGCGTCAGAAGCTCAAGCTATATCGATGAACGGAGAACGCATTGTGGCCATGTCTGAGATTAAGATGACAAATGATAAAATTTCACCCCGTATTATTGTAGTAAATGGAAGACAAATGCAGGCACCCTTTGTTATAAAGGCAATAGCTGACCCTGATAAGCTTAATAACTCATTAAACATGCTTGAAGGAATTGTGGACAGGTTTAGAGATTTTTATGGACTCGAGATAACTATTAAAAAAATGGATAAAATTGAAATTCCAAAGGTTAATGACGATGGTTCAGTTTTAAAATACAATCTTCTTGATCCTGTATAAAATATGGCTTTTGTTGAAGCAGTGGTTATTTTTTTAGATAGTTTAATATATAAATATAATAGGCCTTAAATTTGTACTAATGATTTAAATTAAAGTACATAATTTAAGGCCTCAACTGTTTTTATAGGGGGCTTGTCCAATGAAGAAAAGAATAATTGTTCTTGCAATTGTATCAGGCTTATTATTGACAATAGGCTTTTTAGGAAGAGGAAAAAAGGATAGCTTGAGTTTGCCTGATATGGGTGGGGTATACTCGGTAAGTCTTGATAATCTGGATTTTAGTACAGAAATTACAGGTATGCTCAACGATGGGGTAATAAATGAGATACCCTATGAGGAATATGAGGATGTCTTTGCACAGGTACAGCCGGTGAACGGATACAACAATAAGGTACTGAGGTGGGGAATTGCCAGAAGGGGATTTGGCAAAACTCCCGATGCCGATCCCGGTGCACCGGAGCTTTTAGCGAAGTATGGGGGAGTTTACCTGGGTGACACTTCAAAAAACATAATATACCTTACCTTTGACGAAGGTTATGAGAACGGCTATACATCAAAAATCCTTGATGTATTAAGAGATAATAACGTTAAGGCAATATTTTTTATAACGGGACCTTATCTTAAGGAGCATCAGGATTTGGTAAGAAGAATGGTGGAAGACGGGCATGTGGTTGGCAACCATACAATTCATCACCCCAGCCTTCCCAGTGTAGGAGACCGGGAGCTTGAGGAGGAAATTCTTGGCCTGGACAGGGCATTTTATGAAAAATTCGGTACAAATATGAAATTTTTGAGACCCCCAAAGGGCGAGTATAGCGAAAGAACCTTGGCAATTACTCAAAAACTCGGTTATACCAACTTGTTTTGGAGCTTTGCCTATGATGATTGGCATAGGGACAAAGTAAGAGGACCGGAATACGCCTATAAAAAGGTAATGGATAACCTTCACAATGGTGCTGTACTTCTTCTTCATGCTGTTTCAAAGGATAACGCCGATGCTCTTGACATGATAATTAAAGGAGCAAGGGAAAAGGGGTTTGAGTTTGGGGATCCTAATGACTTACAGCATTCTAATCAACAAAAAAGTTAGAAGGAGAAAGTCTATGCAGAAAAAGAGAAGGAGTTATACAAAAAAGGGCAAAGGGGAAGAAAATAAAAGAAAATTAAAGGAAAAAGTTGTGGAGATATTGGAACTTCCCAAAGAGGTGGTGATGGATCTACCTAAGATAACAATGTTCGGAAACAGAAACCTTCTAGTGGAAAACTTCAAGGGAATTATTGAGTATGATGATAACATAATAAGGATAAATACCGGAAGAGGAATCATAAAGGTTAGCGGCGAGAAACTGGTGATTAAAGAAATTACATTGGAGGACCTTATGATAGATGGAGATATTGTTTCATTGGAATTTTTAAAGTAGCGTGGGGGAGTAAAAATGTTGCTGTTTAGGTTATGGAATTATATCAGAGGATATGTTATTATAGTAGTTGAGGGATATTTTCTGGAGAAGTTTGTAAATATATGTACAAGAAGACAGATATTACTGCTTGATATTAAGAGGCAGAAGAACAGTAAAATGACTCTTAAAGTTAGTATTAAAGGGTTTAGGATGCTAAAACCCATTGCCAAGAAGACCGGCTGCAGAGTAAAAATTCTAAAAAAACACGGTTTGCCGTTTTTAATCAACAGGTATAAAAGCAGGAAAACATTTTTACTTGGTGCAGCGTTGTTTATTGTGTTATTCTATATAATGACATCCTTTGTATGGACTATTGAGGTTACGGGAAACAAAAAAATTGAATCACAGATTATTATTGAAAGACTGACATTCATGGGAGTAAGACCTGGGGTGTTAAAATACAGGGTTAATCCCGAAAAGATCGCAGACCGGATTATTATGGATGTGGATGGACTTTCCTATGTGAATGTAATGGTAAGGGGCACAAAAATAAAAGTGGAGGTAGCTGAAGGGGTAGATGTTCCACCAATGGTGCCTTTAAGTGAACCCTGTGATATTGTTGCTAAGAAGGATGGGGTTATAAAGTCAATCATAGTTAAAGCAGGTCAGGTAGCAGTTGAGGAAGGGGATACGGTTAAAAAAGGACAATTACTTGTTTCGGGAAATATACCGATAAAGAATATGGAGGACAGTCCGAGAAAGGTTCATGCTATTGGAAGGGTTATGGCGAGAACATGGTATGAAACCACTCAGCCTGTTGAGCTTAGGGTTGTTGAAAAGATTAGAACCGGGCAGAAAAAGGATAATATATCCTTGGTGTTGTTCTCGAAAAAAATTGATTTATTTAGTGAAAAGGTTGATTATAGCGATTATGACAGGGTAGAAACGGAGAAATTCCTTTCAATAGGAGAAAACCTTGTCCTACCCTTTGGTGCTGTTATCGAAACCTATTATGAGAATGACATCACAGAGGCGGAGGTTTCTTTAGAAGAAGCAAAGGAAAACGCTGCAAGTGTTGCCTATCGGAAAGCCCTTGAGGATGTTCCCGAAGGTGCACAAATCATCGATAGAAGAATTGAGTTTGTTGAGGGCGAAAACGGTGATATAATTGCTGATGTTATTATAGAGTGTTTGGAGGATATAGGAGTTAAAAAAGAGATTGAACGCTAAAAGTAAATTGTATTCCTGAATATGCGTTCAATAGCTATAGGAATATGATTTTTTGCAAAACTCTGAATAAATTATTGTAAAATGTTTTGCGAAACACACGGATTGGAGGGGAATATTTGGAAAGTCTTGTGGAAGTATCCTTGGAATTTGACAGAATTGAGCATGCTATGAACCTCTTTGGCAATTTTGACGAGAATATAAATGTAGTTGAAGATGCTTTTAATGTAAAGATTATTTCCAGGGACAATGAAATTAGGGTTGTTGGTTACAGTGATGCGGTATATAAAGCACAAACGGTTCTTCAGCGGCTTATTAGTTTAGCGGCACAGGGAGATACAATTACCAAACAGAATGTAAGCTATCTTGTTCAGCTGGCCGATGAGAACCAATTAGACAGGGTTAAGGATTTTCGTGCAGATTGCATTTGTGTAACAGCGAGGGGAAAGCAGATTAAGTCTAAGACCCATGGGCAGAAAATGTATGTGGATGCAATGAAAAACAATGATGTTGTATTCGGAATTGGTCCAGCAGGTACTGGAAAGACGTTTTTAGCTGTTGCCATGGCGGTGACAGCTTTTAGAAATAAAGAGGTCAATAGGATTGTTCTTACCCGACCGGCTGTTGAGGCAGGGGAAAAGCTAGGGTTTTTACCCGGTGACTTACAGCACAAGGTTGATCCTTATCTTAGACCGTTATACGATGCATTGTATGAGATGATGGGATTTGAAACTTATCACAAGTATCTTGAAAAGGGAATGATAGAGGTGGCACCCCTTGCCTATATGAGGGGAAGGACACTGGATGATTCTTTTATTATACTTGATGAAGCCCAGAATACTACCCCGGAGCAGATGAAGATGTTTCTGACGCGAATTGGTTTTGGCTCAAAGGCGGTAATTAACGGTGATGTTACCCAAGTAGACCTTCCCGGAGATAAAAAATCCGGATTAAAAGAGGTTATAAAGGTGTTAAAGGATATAAAAGGAATTTCCTTTGTTTATCTGTCTGATAGGGATGTTGTCAGGCATGAACTGGTTCAAAGAATCATACAGGCTTATGAAAGGTATGATAAGGTTGCGAAAAATCACAGATAAGAGCAATGGTTTAAAAGGTGATAAAAACAAGAAAAGGAACAGGGGTACTAAATCGGATAACAGCGTCTGGAGGGGATATTTTAAGGACAAGCACTTTCAGAGGGTGTTTATTGCTGCCGTGACAGTTATTCTTGCCTTTCTTATTGTATTAAACGGTGCAACTCCAAAGAGGTACCGGCTAACATTGGGCGAAAAGTCAAATTATGATATTCACGCACCCCGGGACATAGTAAACACTGTCAAAACTGAGGAAAATGCTAAAAAAGCAGCAGCGGAAGTGACTCCCGATATGAAGGAGATAAGAAATGCATCGATAGAGGTTATAAACAGCGTTGTTAGCCTGAAGTCCTTAATCGAAAAGTCTCAAAAGGATTATAAGGCGGCTCTTGCTTCTATTGGGACAAGCACTGACAGTGAATATGAGAAGCTAGCCCAAAAAGGGCTTGAAAAAGCTTCAGCTGCTCTTGTGGAGGGTATGGGTGAACTTGGAATAACCCTTCGCAATGTTCAGGTTGAGTACCTTATATCTGAGGCAAGCGAGGAGGATATCAGTAATTTTGAAGACGTCCTAAGAGGCTTGGTAAGCGAAGTAATGAAGAAGGATATTACTGATGACAATCTTAAGGAAAGAACTACAGAGCTTAAAAACCGTGTTGAGGACAGCAATTTGAAAGAGGAACTCAAGGATGTTGCCTTAACTGCTTCCAATTACGTGTTAAAGCCCAATAGAACTATTAATGAGGAACTTACAGAAGCTAAGAGAAACGCTGCTTATAATGATCCTAAGAATGTGGAGATCATTAAGAAAGGACAAAGAATATTAAGTGTTGACGATACAGTTACCAAGGACAAGCTTAAGGTATTGGAAGATCTGAATCTTCTTGAGACAAAAAGCAAGTTTGATTTTACCCTTGCTGGTGGAATACTTGTGATACTGGTGCTGTTATCCCTCCTTGTTATTCTGTATATGAACAATTTTTGCAAGAAAGTGTTTTATAACAGGAGCCACCTTATACTTTTGTCCATTGTCATTATACTGACACTTTTAGCTGCGGTGGCAGTACATGAGTATTCTACCTTGATAATACCTATATTTATAGCCACAATGCTTATTTCGATTTTACTTGATTTGAGGCTTGCCCTTGTGGTAAATATTATATTGACTATAGCAATATCATTGATGATAGGCAGTGATGACAAATTTGTGTATATGGCTTTGATAACCGGATCTTTTTCAGCTTTCATCGTCTCAAAGGCGAATCAAAGAAACAAGCTGTCCTTTGCAGGAACCGTTGTTGCAGCACTTAATGTGCTGGTTATCACAGCCATAAACATTATTAACAAATCTGCATGGGATGTATCTTTAAGGGAAGGTATTATTGTTCTTATAAACGGTATTGCCTCAATGCTTATTACAAATTGGATGCTTCCTTTTATGGAAAGTACNTTTAATATAATTACGCCTTTAAGGCTTTTAGAGCTTGCCAACCCAAACCAGCCGCTTCTTAAAAAACTGCTTATGGAGGCTCCGGGAACTTATCATCACAGCTTGATGGTGGGGAATCTTGCAGAGGCAGGGACGGAAGCTATTGGTGGGAATGCGTTACTGGCAAGGGTAGGGGCATATTTTCATGATATAGGGAAGCTCAAAAGACCCAGCTTTTTTATTGAAAATCAGATGGGGGAAAATCCTCATGACAAGATGACCCCGAACCTCAGTGCCCTTGTAATTATTTCTCATGCCCGAGATGGATATGAAATGGCCAAAAAGTATAAAATTCCTCTTGCGATTAGGGATATAATATTACAACACCATGGAACCACCTTGGTGGCATATTTCTACCATAAAGCAAAACAATGTGAAAAAATGGGGAATATAGCAGAAGAAAATTTTAGGTATGACGGTGTTAAGCCGGCATCAAGGGAAGCAGCGGTAGTAATGCTGGCCGATTCTGTGGAGGCAGCGGTAAGGTCTATGACCGACAAAACCGAAGGGAAAATTGAAGGATTGGTAAGAAAGATAATAAAGGATAAATTAGATGACGGTCAGCTGGATCACTGCAGTTTAACCCTAAAGGATCTTGATACTATTTCCAAAGCTTTTGTAAAAACCTTCGGAGGCTTTTTCCATGGAAGAGAAGAGTATCCGGATATAAAGGATACGGCAGATAGGCTTAAATCCCAGGATTCTGGAGAATATAACGGGAATTTTGAAAAACAGGTGTCGGAAAAACAGAATATAACGAGGCAGTAAGAAAATTTTACTATAATCGAAAAATTTTTTTTGAGCCGAGGTGTTATAAAGGGAGGAAAGCGGATGGAAATTTTTATAGAAGATTTACAGGATAAAATAGAGGTAACGGATGAAATCTTGAAGCTTATGGACAAGGCTGCAAGGGCATGCCTTGAAAATGAGAACTTCACTTTGCCCTATGAAATAAGTGTAATTCTTGTTGATAATGACAGAATCAGAGAAGTCAACAATGAGCAAAGAAGCATTGACAAACCCACCGATGTTTTGTCTTTTCCCATTGTCGATATGTACGAAGGAGAGATAAAATCCAGTGACGGCGATTTTGATATGGACGAAGGACACATTGTGTTGGGAGATATATTAATCTCACTGGAAAAGGCAAAAGAGCAATCCATTGAGTATGGACATTCCTTTGAAAGGGAGCTTATTTTTCTTCTGACCCATGGTGTTTTCCACTTGCTAGGTTATGACCATGACACTGAGGAAAGAGAGAAAAAAATGCTGGAAAGACAGAATGCTGTTTTAAAGAGTCTGAACCTGGAAAGGTAATGAAGCTTATGAAAAGCAGGAATATTATTGAGAGCTTTAACCATGCAATAAATGGCATAATTCATGCGGTAAAAAGCGAGCGTAATATGAAAATCCATATTGCATTTGGAATAGCAGTGTTTTTGTTAAGCCTGTTTTTTGACCTTACCAAGACGGAGTTTATGGTTATTTGTCTTACGGTGGCAATGGTTATTATATGTGAGATGTTTAATACGGCTATTGAAGTGGTAGTGGATTTGATAGAAGAAAAGTACAATATCAAGGCCAAAATTATTAAGGATGTTTCTGCTGGTGCGGTTTTGGTTGCTGCTTTTTTCTCGGTTATTATAGGGTATTTTATTTTTTTTGAAAGAGTGAGCACCGGGCTTGAAACAGGTGTTAAACGGGTTAAGCAGTATCCCATGCATGTTATTGTTATTGTACTGGTTATTACCGTGTTGGTAGTTGTGGTATTAAAGGCATTTTCCCGCAAGGGTACGCCGCTGAGGGGTGGAATGCCCAGCGGACATGCGGCAGTTGCATCGGCTTTGACCACCGCGATTGCCTTGTGGTCCATTGATATAAAAATTACAGTATTGTGTGTGATTTTATCAAGTCTTGTGATTCAAAGCCGGCTTGAAGCAAAAATACACTCATTTATGGAAGTGTTTTTAGGTGCAGTGATTGGTTTTTTGATTACATTATTTCTGTTTCAAGTGTTTTTGACATAAATTATAGCTTTTACCGGGGGTGGAAGGAATGGATGATAAAGAATTATTGCTTCTTGCAGAAGAAATAAAAAAGAACTCTTATTCCCCTTATTCCAATTTCAGGGTAGGGACTGCGGTTCTTACGCAGAGTGGAAAAGTCTACCAAGGGGTAAATATTGAGAATGCGAGCTACGGTGCCACCATCTGTGCCGAAAGAACGGCAATTTTCAAGGCGGTGTCCGAGGGGGAACGCAAAATTGAGGCTGTGGCTGTAACCGGTGACAGCGATAATTTGACTTTTCCCTGTGGCATTTGCCGGCAGGTGATTGCCGAGTTTGGAGATGAAAACACAAGGATTATTTGTGCAAATAAAAGGGGCGAGTTCAAGGTCTTTAAACTTGCAGAGCTTTTGCCCAATGCTTTTGTTTTTGACTGAGATTTGTTAAACGAGTTAAAATTAAAATAAGGGATATTATATAGATTAGGAATCCGTTGCGTTTAAAAACATGCGAAGATTTAACCGGAGGTATACATATGGCATTTAAATCAGGTTTTGTATCAATAGTGGGAAGACCGAATGTGGGAAAGTCTACACTGTTAAATAGGTTTACCGGCGAAAAGATAGCGATCATGTCGGATAAACCTCAGACCACAAGAAATACTATAAAGGCAATTGATACGGGTGAGGATTATCAAATAATTTTTATTGACACTCCCGGTATACACAAACCCAAAACAAAGCTGGGAGACTTTATGGTTAATGTTGCTATGAACACATTAAATGAGGTTGAGCTGGTATTGTTCTTGGTTGAATCTACGGATCAAAAACCCGGACCCGGTGATTTATATATTATTGAACAACTGAAGCAAATTAAAACCCCTGTATTTTGTTTGATTAATAAAATCGATCTTGTGGAAAAAGAGCAGGTTCTGCCTATCATATCTACTTATAATGAACTTATGGAGTTTTCTCAAATCATACCTGTTTCCGCTCTAGAGAATGAAAGTGCAGAGTTGGTAAAAGAGGAGATTAAAAAGTTTTTACCCGAAGGACCGAAATATTTCCCGGAGGATATGATTACGGATCAACCCGAAAAAGTAATAGCTGCGGAAATAATAAGAGAGAAGATATTGGAGCTTGTGAGCGAGGAAGTACCTCATGGTGTGGGAGTTGAGGTTATTTCATTCAAAAACAGGGAGGACAAGGACATACTGAATATTCAGGCAAATATATATTGCGAAAAGAAAACCCACAAAGGCATTCTGATTGGCAAAGAGGGCAGAATGCTCAAGAAAATCGGTAGTCTGGCAAGGGTTGAGATTGAAAGGCTTTTTGGTACAAAGGTCTTTTTGGAGCTATGGGTAAAGGTTAAGACCGACTGGCGGAACAATAATCTGATGCTTAAAACTCTGGGGTATAATAAATAGGGCATAAAAGGTTTGTATATGATAAATTTTCAAGTATACAAATATTTTTTTCGTGTAACCTAATTATTATTAAGATAAGTGTGGTTTATCAAATAATAATAAGGGGGAAGGCATTTATGTTAAAAGAGTTTGCTTGGAAAATGTTCACAAAAACAGGTGACATCTCAATGTATATGTTTTTGAAGGAAATAGAGGAAAAAACCAGGACTGTTGATGAGACTGAAATAGCCAAGGATGAGGTTGCTATAAGTACTCATCATTAATACTTGGTAGCATAATTAATTTCCGGAGCACTTTGAGCACAAACCCAAGGAATGCATTCTTGACATTTTTTAAGATGGGTAATTAGTTTTGTTTAAAACTTGAGGGAACATATTGGATATGAGCTACTTTAAAACAACAGGAATTGTTATAAAAGAAATAAATACCGGAGAGGCTGACAAGATAGTTACGATATTTTCTAAAAACAAAGGAAAGATTTCCTGTTCAGCCCGGGGGGCAAGAAGGCCTAAAAGCCGCCTTGTGGCGGGTACTCAGCTTTTGTGCTATAGTGAGTTTGTGCTTTTTAAGGGTAAGGACATCTACTCGATTAACAGTTGTGATGTTATTGAACCCTTTTATGATATAAGAAATGACCTTGAAAGACTTACTTATGCCGCACACATGACAGAACTGATAAACGATGTTATTCAGGAAAATCAGCCTGCAACCAAGGTTTTGCAGCTGTTTTTAAACTCTCTTTATTTGCTTTCTAAAACCGGCAGATCTCCCATGCAAATAGTCAGGGTATTTGAATTAAGACTCCTTTCAATTTTGGGCTATGCACCTTCGGTGGGTGGTTGTGTAGTCTGTACAAACAGTCAGTTTGACAGCATGTCTTTTAGCTTTCAAAAGTGCGGTTTTATTTGCAAAAGCTGTACAATGCAGGATAAAAGTGCTGTAGAGCTTTCTGAGGGTGCTGCGAAGGCGTTGAATTATATTGTTTACAGCCCACTAAACAGCCTGTTCAGTTTTGAGGTTTCGGACAGTGTTTTAAATGAACTCGGAAGAATATCAAGAAGGTTCACAAGGGACATATTGGAAAAGGATTACAAAAAGCTGGATTTTCTCAAAACCTTAAATATCAATACATAAAAAAAGCTTTTTAATAAAAGCTTATAAAAAAAAGGCGGTATAAGGAAATATCGTATGACCTATTTCCCTTAATTTATTTTAAAGAGTATAAACAGAACTTTTAATGGTAACCTGGCAATCATGGTTTGGAGCACTCTGCCCTAAACGTTAGACCCAAGGTTTTGCGTCACCGCCTTTCAGCGATTTTGCCCTGTTTCATAAGTCACAGTTTATATCTCCTTATACCTGTCGGGAGGAAATATTGAATTATATATTTATTATAGCACATAGTAAATAAAAAATAAAGATGAATTTTGGATTATTTTATGATTTGTATGTAAAATATTAATTTACGAAAAAAATAAATATAACACTGTAATTTAGAAATAATTGTGGTATAATTAATATATGGAGATTTATCTATTTTAATTATCTGGGTGTGGGCAGCCTGTGGCAAATAACAGATCATTGTATTCTAAAGGGTTAATTCTTATAATAATGCTAAATCAGTAATATGAAGGTTATAAAGTGCAAAATTATATATCGGGCTAATTGATATAAAGGATGGCTGATTTTAGAAGGTATTGTTTTATTTAAGTAGAATCTAACAAAATAATAGGGACAGAAAATGAAAGAGTTTATTACTTTGAAGATTTACTGGTCAAAAAAAAAGATTCAGAATTCAACGTGAAAGGGGCATCGGTATGTCAGGATATAATCTGGATGAAAACAAGGGAATATTTAGCCTTTTTGGAATCAAAAATCTTACAAAACTTATTAAACAGGGAGCCGCAATGGATGTAAAGCATTTTAAAATGTATGAATACATGAATTGTACTGTGCTTGAAAAAAGCGAAAATGACATTAAGCTTGAAATGAAAGACCATACACAGGAGACTCTTTTCTTTCCCGGAGATCATGTTGTTTTGAACTATTCAAACAATAACGAGCTTTATGTTATAGATGGCACTATTGTTTATGTTTTCAGTATTAATCCTCCGGTGATTAAAGTCAGAATGAATAAATGTGAAAAGTTGAAAAACCTGAGGAAGCATGAGAGGTATTATGTTAGTCTTATGGCCAACATCAGGGTTTCCGGATCTAATAAGCCATTCTTTGCTGTTGTTAAAAACATGAGTTCCGGAGGAATTAAAATCAACAGTGACGAGCGTCTTATGCCGGAAGATGTGCTTGAGGTTGAGGTTATACTTGACAGGACAAACAAGCTTGTTTTCAGCGGAGCAGTAGTAAGAAAAAACAAATTAGGAAATTATTTTGAGTACGGAATCGAAATTAAAGGAATATCCGAGTCTAATATAAAATGTCTTTACCACTATTTAAAGTGGCTTGGTTCGGAATACAGGTAAATCACATCTTATTTTAAATCTAATTATTGATGGGTTTTAAGGCTTGCCCAGGTATCTTTCTATTCCTGATTAAATTTATTCTGTCATTATTATCCTCTTGAAACTAATACTAAATAATAATCAGATTATATTGGTTAAACTATATAATATGTGTTAAAATATTTTAGGTACAGTTGGTTTACGACAGTTGCCGATAACCGATATAGAAGCAAAAACAGAGAGGATAAAAATGGAAAGAGAAATATATCTGGACAACAGTGCCACTACAAGGCCCTATGATGAAGTTGTTGATTTTATAGATGATATAAACAGAAATTTTTACGGCAATCCTTCATCCTTACATACAAAGGGGATTCAAGCGGAGAAGCTGATAAGGAACTCCAGGGATATTATCGCAAGAACCCTTGGTGCAGCTAGGGATGAGATTTATTTTACATCCGGAGGTACTGAGGCAAATAACCTTGCCATAGCAGGATATCTTTATGCCAATCCTCGAAAAGGGAAGCATATCATAACAACAAAGACAGAGCATCCTTCAGTTTTGGAGGTGTTCAAACACATGTCCGATCAAGGCTATAATGTTGATTACCTAGATGTTGATTCGAAGGGTTCGGTTTGCATTGATGATATAGAAAGACTTGTAAATGAGGATACTTCTCTTATCAGTATTATTGGTGTAAATAATGAAACCGGGGCGATACAACCCATCGATGAGATTGCAGCGGTTATAAATAAAATTGGAAAGGATATTATATTGCATGTGGATGGGGTTCAGGCCTATGGAAAATTAAACATTATTCTCCAAAATCAGAGGATTGATATATTGACCATGAGTTCTCATAAGATTCATGGGCCTAAAGGTGTTGGGGCAATATATATAAAAAAGGGCACTAAAGTTAAACCCTTGGTTTTAGGGGGAGGGCAGGAGAGACTTCTAAGATCTGGAACTGAAAATGTGCCGGGAATTTGCGGTTTTGGCATGGCAGCCGATATAACCTATAAAAGAATTGATAGTAACGGAAAACACTGCAGCTGTATCAAAAACATGTTTATTGAAAGGCTGAAGAATGAAGTTGACAGTGCTACGGTTATATCTCCGGAAAACTCATCCCCTTATATTTTAAATGTTTCTTTTGCCGATATTCGTGCAGAAGTACTTTTACACCATTTGGAGGCGAGGAATATATTTGTGTCCACAGGATCGGCCTGCTCTTCAAGAAGACAGGTTCACAGCCATGTGCTCAAGGCAATGGGAGTCAAACCGGAACTTATTGAAGGAGCAATAAGATTCAGTTTTTCATCCTTTAACACCAAGGAGGATATAATTGAAACTGTGGAAGCTATAAAAGATATTTTACCGAAGATTAGAATTAGGCGTGGAGGAAGAAGATGAAAAAGGTTATTTTGATAAGATACGGAGAAATACTTCTAAAAGGGCTGAACAGATCTATGTTTGAAAGTAAACTTATAAGCAACATTAAAAGGTCTGTTCGTAAACTGGGAANGGTAACTGTGAGAAAGTCACAGGCAAGAATATACATCGAGCCCCACGAAGATAATTATAACTTTGATGAGGCAATCGAGCTTGTTTCAAAGGTTTTTGGAATTGTTTCGGTAAGCCCGGTGTGGAGGATAGATTCCGATTATAATACTATAAAGGAATATTCCTTTAAAATGGTAAAGGATCTGGTCGAAAGAAAGGGTTATTCAACCTTTAAGGTCGAGACCAAGAGAGGAAATAAGCAGTTTCCCATGGATTCCCTTGAAATAAGCAGAGATTTGGGAGCCCATATACTTAAAAATGTTCCCGAATTGAGTGTGGATGTTAAGAATCCGCAATTTATTCTGTATGTGGAAGTGCGGGATTTTACCTATATTTATTCAGAAATAATTCCTGCGGTTTGCGGTATGCCTGTTGGAACGAATGGCAAAGCTATGCTTTTGTTATCGGGAGGTATTGACAGTCCTGCTGCCGGATGGATGATAGCTAAAAGAGGCGTTGAAATAGATGCCGTTCATTATTATAGCTATCCCTATACCAGTGAAAGGGCTAAAGAGAAGGTTATTGAACTGGCGAAAATTCTTGCTTCCTACTGTTATAATATAAACCTTCATATTGTTCCCTTTACCGATATTCAGATGGAGATATATGAAAAATGTCCCCATGAGGAGCTTACAATAATTATGAGAAGGATAATGATGCAAATAGCCGAAAAGATAGCCGAAAAAACCGGTTCACTGGCATTGGTTACTGGTGAAAGCATCGGACAGGTGGCAAGCCAGACAATACATAGTCTTGCGGTAACAAATGCAGCGGTTAGCATGCCTGTTTTTAAACCTTTAATTGGAATGGATAAGAACGAGGTGGTAAATATCGCCAAAAAGATCGGCACCTATGAGACCTCCATTCTTCCTTATGAAGATTGTTGTACGGTCTTTGTTGCAAAACATCCTGTGACAAGACCAAAACTTGACAGGATAGTGCTTTCCGAAAGCAAATTGGATCTTGCTGGGCTTATGGATAAGGCGATAGAGAATACTGAAGTAATGACCATAACTGCAGAATAGTACTTGAAATATTAAAATATAAAAATAATGGATGTATGTAATATTATATTTAATTGCAACAATATCTATATAGTAGTAGATAAGCTTTGAAGGGTTTACTTCAGTAAAGAAGGTATAGATATGTTTGTTGCAATTATCTCAAAACATAAAATTAAAATAAAATTAATTATAAGTGTTTTACTTTTGATATTAACGTTCTTTTTGGCACGGATTATTATTCTGTTGAGTGAAGACACTTTTTACAAGGGTGTTTTGGTGGAAGGTATTGATGTATCAGGGTTAAGTAAAAGTCAGGCAAGAGAACTTGTAGCAAAGAAGCTAAACAGGATAATTATTGAAAACAGTATTCTTTTGAACTATGAAGACAGGACGTGGACTTTGGGATTGAGGGATATTTCCTATGGCTTTTTATTGGATGAAGCTATAGAGAAAGCATATGCGTTGGGAAGGGAAGGCAATTTTTTAAAAAGGCTTAAGACAATACGGGAATTAAAATCCAATAAAAAGAATATGCAGGCTGGGGCAAGCTTTTCAAAACCACAACTTGAAGCTTACATAACTGGTATAAAATATCAGATAGACAAAAAAGAGAAGAATGCCTCGGCAATGTATAAAGATGGGAATATATTGTTTGAAAAAGAGGTTATAGGCCGCATAATGAATGTTGACAATAATGTAAATTTGTTGGAAAATAAATTATTAGGAAGAGATTTCTCGCCTTTTAGCCTAGAAGTAAGGTGGATTTATCCTAAAATACTGTATGATGATATTTCGGGCATCGAGGAGGTTGTTACCTCTTTTTCTACCGGTTTTAACTCGGCAAATGTCAATAGAACCCACAATATTAAACTGGCATGTGAAAGAATCAATAATAAAATACTCCTTCCCGATGAGATTTTTTCGATGGATGCGTCTTTGGGAACAAGGACCAAAGAAAATGGCTATAAGGATGCACCGGTGATAGTCAAAGGCAAATTGATAGAAGGAGTTGGCGGAGGCGTATGCCAGGTTACGACAACGCTCTATGTTGCAGTTCTGGAGGCAAAACTTGAAATAGTGGAAAGGGTGAATCATTCAATACCTTTAGGGTATGTAGCGGCAGGACAGGATGCAACTATTTCAGAAGGCTATATTGATTTCAAGTTCATAAATAACAAGGATTATCCGTTTCTTATAAGTGCATCGGTTGAAGGCAGCAGAGTGGTTATCAGGCTTTTAGGAAAGAGGGACGCAGCAAGGAATAAAGTAAAACTAAGGTCGGTCATAACAGAGTATTTGAATCCTCCAAAGGATGAAATAATCATCGATGATACATTGCCTGCGGGAACGGCTGAAGTTGAAAGAAAACCTGTTCGCGGACTTAAGGTGGTAGTTTTCAGGGAAACCTATGATGAGAACAACAGGCTGATTGAAAAAGAAAAGATTTCAGAGGATGTTTACCAACCAGTAAGGGGGCGTATAAGAGTAAGTTCTGACTATTCCGCTCAAAACACTGATTGATATTATGAATTGATAGGGGGAGAATAACGCTACGAGAGGGAAAGAGAGGGAAACAATTGATTGATTCATTGTATAATAAGAGTGTAGTATGTCCGGTGTGTCAGAAAAAAATAGAGGTAACTAGGGTAAAATCAAAGAATTGTATTGTCGCATCCCGGGATACCGATTTTTGTGTTTATTATGAAAGCGTTAACCCGATTTTTTATGATGTGTGGGTTTGCGGTAACTGTGGGTATGCAGCACAGGGAGAGAGATTCGAGGATATTTCGGAAAGGGATGTCAAAGCAATTAAAGAAGGCATAACCAAGCGTTGGAAGTCCAGAAGCTTCACGGGAGAAAGGGATATTGATAAGGCTCTTGAGGCTTTCAAGCTTGCCCTTTACAATCTCTCAAAGATGGATGCAAAGCCTATAGATTTTGCAAAGGTATGCTTGAGAATTGCATGGATTTACAGGATGAAAAAGGACGAGCGGGAGACAGAATTTTTAAAGTATGCCTTAAGGTACTATAAAGAAACCTATGAAAATGAAAGGTTTCCAGTGGGAAAGCTTGATGAGTATACATGCATGTATATGATTGCTGAGCTTGAAAGGCGTGTCGGTAATTATAATGATGCCGTAGTTTGGTTCAACAAGGTTATAAGTTCACCGGAAGCAAGAAGAAATAAACTTTTGATTGAAAATGCAAGGGATCAATACCATTTAACAAAGGAACAGATGGCAAATGGGGGGTAAAAGATGGACATAGGAAAGGTTCCAAACAGCATATTAAATGAGATAGTTTTAAATAAGATAAAAGTCAACAGAAAAGAAATTCTTATAGGTCCCAAAATTGGTGAGGATTGCGGTGCAGTGGATTTCGGGAAGGATGTTTGCGTATTGACTTCTGATCCCATAACCGGTGCCGCCAATGAGATTGGTCATTTGGCAGTTCATGTGTCGTGCAATGATATAGCCTCAAGCGGTGCCGAACCTTTAGGTCTTCTTGTGACAATTCTTGCACCCGGCGGGACACAAAAAGAGGATATTGAATCGGTTATGCTTGAAATAGCCGAAGCGGCGAATTCCTTGAATGTTGATGTAATAGGGGGACATACGGAGATAACCACTGCTGTCAACAGAATGGTGATTATAAGTACGGCTGTGGGAAAGGTGCAAAGGGACAAGCTTGTCACTACCTCCGGTGCCCAGGCGGGGGATGATATTATTGTTACTAAGTCTTCCGGTATTGAGGGAACGGCAATAATCGCACACGACAACGAAGCAGAGCTCGTGGACAGGCTTGGCAAGGACTTTGTTGAGAGGGCTAAGGCTTTTATCAAAAGGGTGAGCGTTGTAAAGGAAGGATTGATTGCAGGGGCTTTTGGCGTAAACTCAATGCACGATGTTACTGAGGGCGGTATTTTAGGTGCTGTTTGGGAGATTTCGGAGGCTTCAAAGACGGGGGCTGTTATATATAAAGACCTGGTGCCCGTAGAAAAGGAAACTTTGAAGATTTGCGAAATATATGGAATAGATTATTTAAGGCTTATTTCAAGCGGATGTATGATGATTACCTGTAAGAGAGGGCCGGAGCTTGTCAAAAAGCTTAATTCCAATGGGATCAAGGCGACAATAATCGGTAAGGTAACCGGCGATGGAGAGAGAAAACTGGTTTGCGGTGACAGGGTTTTAGGTATAGGGGAAAGCGGTACCGATGAGCTGTATAAAACTCAAATCAACAGCCATTAGTTGTCTGCATATGATATTTTTCACATAATTGAAGTTTAGAATTATAGCTTTCAAGAGTCATCTAGTCCCAAACATCCAAATAATCGTTGACATGGCGGACAATTATTAATATAATTTTATTGTTTGATTGGGATACCAAGGAAGTGTTTTGGTTCCTTAATAATTAGGAGGTTTTTTTATGTATAGTTTGGATAAAATATTAAAATTTGATCCTGAGGTTGCAAAGGCAATTGAGGATGAGGTGAACCGTCAAAGGAATAATATAGAGCTTATTGCATCGGAGAATTTTGTCAGTGAAGCTGTAATGCAAGCGATGGGTACACCCTTGACCAACAAATATGCCGAAGGGTATCCTGGAAAAAGGTATTATGGCGGTTGTGAATGTGTTGATGTTGTTGAGAATCTTGCCATTGAACGTGCGAAGAAGATTTTCGGAGCAGAACATGCAAATGTTCAGCCCCATTCAGGAGCACAGGCAAACATGGCAGTATTTTTTGCAGTCCTAAATCCCGGGGATACAATTTTAGGCATGAATCTTGCACATGGCGGACATTTAAGTCATGGAAGTCCTGTAAACATGTCCGGTAAATATTTTAATGTGATAGCGTATGGAGTGAGAAAGGACAATTTCAGGATAGATTATGATGAGGTAAGGAAAACGGCAAAAGAACACAAGCCCAAGTTAATAATAGCAGGTGCAAGTGCATATCCTAGGGTAATAGATTTTAAAGCTTTCAGGGAAATTGCAGATGAGGTTGGGGCATATTTAATGGTAGATATTGCACACATTGCAGGATTGGTTGCAGCAGGTATTCATCCAAGTCCGGTTCCCCATGCCCATTTTGTTACCACAACCACTCACAAGACTTTGAGAGGTCCAAGAGGTGGGATGATATTGTGCGGCAGTGAGCATGCGAAGATAATTGACAAGGCTGTTTTTCCTGGAATTCAGGGCGGACCTTTAATGCATGTAATAGCTGCAAAAGCTGTTAGTTTTCAAGAGGTGTTGACTGACGAGTTTAAACAATATCAGAAACAGATAGTTAAAAACGCAAGTGCACTTGCCAATGCATTGATGGAAAAAGGTCTTGAGCTTGTTTCTGGCGGAACGGATAATCATTTGATGTTAGTAGATTTGAGAAATAAGGGACTTACCGGTAAATACGTTCAGAACATTTTGGACGATGTACGTATAACGGTAAATAAAAACGGAATTCCTTTTGATACGCAAAGTCCATTCATAACAAGCGGTATCAGAATAGGTACACCGGCTGTTACAGCAAGGGGAATGAAAGAAGAGGATATGTTGGAGATAGCAGACCTTATCAATCTTACCATTACGGATTACGAAAACTCCCAGGATGCTGTAAGAGAAAGGGTAAGAACCTTATGTGATAAATATCCGCTATATAAATAATTACGGAACAATTTTAATAAATATTTAAAAGCATCGGTAAATAAATCGATGCTTTTTGAATATTTTCAGACAATATTAATGTTTTTTGCGTATTATTATAATGAACTGTTAAAACAAGGAGAGATTGTTTATGAGTAAAAAATTATACCTTTCAAAATCAGATAAAGTCATTGGTGGAGTATGCGGAGGCATAGCCGAGTATTTTGCAGTTGATTCGGCACTTGTAAGGATTATAACTGTGATTGTTGCTTTAATGACGGCTGTCTTACCTTGGGTTCTGATTTATGTTGTCGCATGGGCTATAGTGCCAAAACGGTCTTTCTTTTAATGTCACTTAAAAGCTTTATATCCTTCCTTGTATATATGCCATAAAAAAGTATCTAAAGCGTCCCAAGCTTTTTCGCGTTTTTTGCTCAATCGGTTTATAATATTTATAAACCGTATTTTTATCTGATTCGGTTACTTCGTTTTTGCTATACCGGGCTTTCATGAAAACTGAGGCTATGTCATTAAATCTATGAGGCAGGAGATATTTATAGCCATCAAGCCTGTTGGCATATTCCAGCGGTGTTTCCCCTTCGATTAACGGCATATTCTGAAGTAAAAGGTGTTTGAGATAGAACTGGTATAATTCGATTACGGCTTCCTTCGGAGGCATTTTTAAAATACGTTTCAGCCTGTGTTTTCTCCTTAAGGCGTTGATGAGGAGAAAAATCAATACAATAAACATGAAAGTCAATATTACGGCGGCTGTAATGATAATTATACGTAATCTTGTACTTTTCTCATCATTTTGCTCCGGATAATAATCAGGCATGTTTGGGTCTTTATCATTCAAGTCATTCATATCATAATTTGTGTCATAGGGGTGTGGGTACATGCCGCTCATGTCGGGTCCAAATCTTGTATTGTAGTATAGGGCTGAAAAATATGTTGAAGTGGGTTCAAAGGTGAGCCATCCAAAGCCTTCAAAATATACTTCAACCCATGCATGGGCTTGCCGGTTTGTTACTTCATAAACCCCTTCATTATTGGCTTTTGGGGGAAGAACAAAGCCTTCGACATAACGGGCAGGCAAACCGATGCTGCGGGCAAGTACAACCATTGAAGATGCATGATGTACACAGTAGCCCTTTTTCTGTTCAAACAGAAAATAGTCAACAAAGTCCTCGTCTGGTGGCGTATCTCCTGGGGTCAGGGAATAAGGATAGTTTGATGACAGGTATTTTTCAATTGCTTTTGCTTTATCAAAATTATTGGTTTCGTCTTTGGTTATAGATACCGCTAGGTCTTTTACCCTTTGAGGAACACTGGGGGGTATTTCAAGATATCTTTGATAGATTGTATTTGAGTATTCGTTCAGCTTTTTAAAATCATTAAAATCGTTAACGGGATAAAGTCCCCTGAATTCGCCGATGCTTTTTAGAAAGTATATTGAGAAGTCCATATCAATGGGACTGTCTATTTCCCGTGAAAAGTAGTTTGTCAGGTATTCAAACAGTTCATCTCCAAGAGTGTATTTATTCGAGGAATTTCTGATAATATCTTTTACCTTTTCTTCATTTGAAGAGTCCCATACAGGTTCAGAGGATTCCCAGTTAATTTCTTCAATGAGATCATCAAGACAGAGATCGTATAAAATTTCATAAATTTTGTCGGTTTGCCTGTCAATTTCATCAATATAAAATCCATGCTTGCTTTTTCTTAAAATNTTTTGGAAAACCAAATTGCCAACTTTGGGACAGTAACTCTCAAAATAATAACTAAAATCTTTTTCCAGAGATTCTGTTGAGGTAAATATATCCTCCGCATTTCTGTCAATATTGCTGCTTATATCCGAAAAGTATTGGAAGTTTTCCGACTTAAGAGGTGCAAATATAGTGTTTGCTTTTATGTCTGTATATTTAACTTTAATTTTAGCTATACTCGTAAGTCTGGAAAGAATATCTTCATCATACGGATAGACTGAACTTGCCTGCCAATAAGAAAGTAAGTCATCAAAATCCATCGGCCAAGGCTCGTCTTGATTGGAATAGGAATCATCTGAGGGTTTATACTCATAAAGAGCAATTGCCCCTTTTTCCAATTCAAATATATCCATGCTCTCGTCTATGTTGACATCGGGGATGTTTATGAGTGTACCGTCTGCTTTCATTATTGGAGCATTAACCCTAACTGTTTGTAGAGAGTTAAACCCTTCTATTGGTGGAGTGCTTATCCACGAATTTCCTGTGTATGAATCATAAGCATTACCACGAAGGTATATTTTATGATTGGTTTCAACCTCCATAATCTTATTGTCATTGGGGTTTATGTTTCCCCCTAGGTTATCGGCACTGTTTATAAACCCAGTGGTTTTAAGAGAAAAGTAACCAAGGTCGTAAACAGCGGAACCGGTTTTTTTGTCCGAACGAAGGTAATCAAAAGCTAAATTAATTTTTTGATCCAGCCAATTCCACTCTAAAGGTCTTGACCTTGCGGGGATGGAGTTGGTCAACAGAAGAACCAGAATGCATAACGGTGCAATACCTAAGATAAAGGCTGAGGGACGAACCAGATCATTTGAATCGTCTAAAATCTTTTTACTGTATACATGCATGAGGTAATATACTACAATTGAAACAATAAAGGTATAAAACGATATATATGCCTTGTCAACAAAGAAATCAAGCATCCATTGAGAGGAGAATATTATTATTCCGCTCAATGCAATAATATAAAAGTTGAATCTTTTAATTGTAAAAATATAAACAAAAAGTGAGAAAGCTGCACAAAAGAACAGGGTAAGGACAAAGGCGTAAATATCTACTAGTTTTGCATCATCATTAATATATTTAACCAACCATGCAACAATACCGATAATATGCTGCAGCTTTTGCTTGGAAGCTAAGAGAAATATGCCCACGCCGGATGCTGCCAATACCAATATGGCGGATATTCTTGCCGATAACCTGTTTATAAACATAACCGAATATATCATAAGGGCTATGAAGATATAACCCATGATACTTAAAGCAGAGTGTGGAAACAGCAGGGTGGTTGTCATGGGATACACTAGGCTGAAGCTCATAAACCCAGCAAGAATTATTTTAGTTAAAAAATCGATGAATCTTTTCGATCTCATGTTAATGTCACCTCATATTCAATTAAGTAAGGTCTCCAAGATATTTTTTATGTCATCTTCCGGGTCTATTCTATAAGTCGTTATACCCATTTCAGGGAGTTCTTTCAAAATATTGTCGATATCAGCTTTATCCGAATCCAAAGCGACATTAGGTGCAATATAAATCAAATTTACATCGTATCCTGAAAGCTTAGCCTTGTATAACTTATCGTACAGTTCAAAGCTCAGATTTGATGTGAAAAGCATTATATTTGTCCTAATAAGACTGTTTTTACCTGTATAAATATCAAGAACATCCTTTACATTAACATCATGGTCAAATTTAATTTTTGAAAGTGTGCTATAGATTCCTTCAAATTGCAGCGGATTATTGGCTTCAAATTCCACAAAGCCTTGACTATAGTACGTAAGGTTTATTGGGATATAATTGCTAAGACAATAATATATAACTGCTATAGAGGATTCTATTAGCTTGTCTTCAATTATAGCATTTTGTTCAATGGCGTAATTGTTCTTTTTTAAATCCAGAATAATGGCACTCATAGTATTGGATGCACCTTCATAATTTTTTACCAGAAGCTCATTCATTTTGGAAGAAAGCTTCCAGTGTATTTTTCTGAGGCTATCGCCAATGGCGTACTTCCTGATATCTGAAATAGCCATGGTGCTTTCATACTGATTGGACAGCAAAGATTCAGATTCCGAAATGCAGTTAATATTAATGTGTAGTTTGTCAAGCTTAATAAGGCGTGGAAAAACAGTTATGGGCTTTGCAGAAACCGGTTTATGGGTAAACTTAAAAATGCCCAAATAGTCCTCAAACACAATGCTTTTTATGCCAAGCAAGTATTCTCCGCGGTATTTGCAGGCAAGCTTAAAGTTAAAGGTTTTCTTGCTGCGGGGAAGGAGGGAAAAGGTTTTAGATTGAAACTGCTTTGAAAACACAGTGTCATTGCTGTAAAAATTAACCCTTATATAGGGATAAAGAAAAAAGTCTTCATTGTTGATGCAAAAGGAATAATTTATTTCCTCACCTTTGACCACGGTTTGTTTTGCCACATTTTCCACATACTTAAATCTTAAGAAAGCTATGGATGTTATTGTGATGGATACAATAGGCAGCAATATGACAGTATAAAACAACATATAAGGTATTTTCCCACCATAAAAATATATAAAGGATAGTGATAAAGAAAATAATATTAAGTATAAAGCTCTATTTTTTCGCATATTTATCCACCACTGGAACATTAACTGATCTAACAATAGAATTAATTACTTCTTCACATAAAATCTTTTTAAGCTTTGCTTCCTGCTTTAACATAATTCTATGGGAGAGTACGGGAATGGACATATACTTTACATCCTCGGGGATTACATAGTCTCTGCCATTGTAAAATGCCCAAGCCTGCGAAGCCCGGAGTAGTGAAAGGGAACCCCTCGGGCTTGCTCCTAATCTTATATCGGAATGGAATCTTGTCTTGCTGACAATATCAACTATGTAATTGTTAATAGTGCTGTCAACATGAACTTTTTTCACATTGTTTTGCATGCATAATATGTTATCGCTGTCTGCTACAGGCTTTAAGGATTCTATAGGGTTTGCAGTCTGAAACCGTGATAATATATCACATTCTTCGCTTCTTTCAGGGTACCCTATTGAAATTTTCATAAAAAATCTGTCAAGTTGTGCCTCAGGAAGGGGATAGGTACCTAGATATTCTATGGGGTTTTGTGTTGCAAGAACCATGAAGGGACTGGGCAAGCTATATGTCACTCCATCAACGGTTACCTGTTTTTCTTCCATTGCCTCCAAAAGGCTTGCTTGTGTCTTAGGAGAAGTTCTGTTAATCTCATCGGCAAGGATTATCTGACTCATAATACTGCCGGGACGGTATTCAAAAGTGCTTTCCTTTTGATTGTACATTGTAAAGCCTGTTATATCTGAAGGAAGAATATCCGGGGTGAACTGAATTCTTTTAAATGAAGCATTGACAGATTTAGCAAGGGATGACACAATGCTGGTTTTACCTACTCCCGGAACGTCTTCAATAAGTGCATGGCCGTCACAGATTAAGCACATGAGTATAAGCTCAATAGCTTTTCTTTTTCCCACGATAACCTTTTCAATATTCGATACGATACTATTTAAGATTTCTATTGAATGGTTCATAATTACCCCCCTTTTTTTGAGCTTATGACAGATATATTTTTTATTTGAATTATTTGTTCTCTATATAAAATTATAAACCAATATTAATAATAATCAATATGCGAAATGTCAACTCCCACGGTAAAAGCATGAACCCATCTCCTGCCAATACTCTCACAAGAGAGTTTTTTAAAATGCCATTTCAGCATTTAATATTCAGGCAAGAAAATCATTT
>JGI24710J26742_10000431_pt1 | contig 38874 bp, 25 predicted proteins | sample BioPla2DNA2_FD_26742 | JGI IMG/M metagenome (IMG submission 26742)
TTGGATTTGTCTTAAACTTCCTAACCATAATAGCCTGTATCAATGAAGTCCACTCGTCTTTTTCACCCTCTAAAGGCCATATTGCAACATTTAAACCTGCCTCTAAACATCTTTCAGCAAGATATGTAGCCATAGTAGTTTTACCACCCTTAGCAGGCCCCATAAACTCTATGATGTTACCTCTACGCAACATTCCATGTACTTCGTCAATCTCTGGAATACCCATGTCAATGATAGCGTCCTCGTCACCTGCTACATCCTTTACAGCTTCCTCTGCAAGCCAAGCGTCATCTATCAAGATATTTTTAATCGAGTGCTCCTCATCAAGAGCCCTTATAATTGCTATCTTGCTATTATAATACTTTTGACAATCCTCTACACCTTGATAATGTCTAGTCCTACCACGTGTTAACTTATCATCAAAGCCCTCAGCTGACATTATTCGCGTCATATTCTGAGCCACCTCTAGCATCATCTTATCTTTATAGTAATCATTATATATCTCTATAGATGAATTAAATTCATCTTCTGTAACGTATCTATTAGATAGCTCATCGAACTTATCAAAGAGGTCTTTCTTAAATGCTTCTATCTTTTCCTCATCAGATAGAGAACCTCCACTAGCCGTTGATCCAATGTCACTTAGGTCAATATACTTGCTATTTAAAATATTTGTAGCATTCTGATCAACTAAGGATTCTAACTGGTTCTTAGTGAATATCTTTACTTTTAATACACTCAATACTGAGTAGAAGAAGGCATACTCCCCTTCAAAAATGTTATCCCCGTATGTTGACAGGAATTTATTCATACTATATTGTAATACACTTTTCTTTAGTTGTATCTTACTTGTATCACTTCTGTCTATTCCGCCTACTAAGACTGCACCAAAAATGTTGTCTAAGCTCTCTTGGATGCCTGGATTAATATACATAAGTCCTCACACCCCTTCTAGTGTTTTCTCCAGAGTACATCGTCTCTAATACTTACACAGTACCCTTTACTATATCTCTCTGTATCTATAGCACTCATATCAGGTACATTTTCAACGGGCTGTAAACCAAATATAGCATCATCAGAACCAATCCTAGCTATCTTGAATGCACTTCTTGCACTATACATATTTAGTATTTTAAGATTAGCATAGGCTGCCTTTCTCTTATAGGTTATAACGAAGAACTCGTCACACTCTGTAACAAAGATATTATCCTTAGTACCTGCCTCAAATAAACCTTGATATCTTCTTCTAGGTCCTGATACTGCCCCAAGGTATACCTTTCTACCTCTACCGTTACCGTATACTACATTAAAGTACTTATTATAATCTCCACTGTTGGTTACATAACAGATATCTGAATCCTCTTTCTTATCTGCAAGATCCCATACATATTCTCTGAATGCACTCTTAGTACTTTCAATACTATGTACAGGAATTTTGTAACAGAATCCACCATAAGTTACTACAAGTATATTCTCTGTATTTCTGCACTTAATCTCTTTTACTACTTTGTCTCCCTCACTTAACCAGGTGTCTGCCTTGAGTGTATCCATAGGATTTAATACTCTCTTAAGGAATCCCTTTTCTGTCATCAGTACCCATACATCCATATCAGGAATAGTCTCTACTGCCTTTTCGTTCTCTATCTCTACTATTGGCTCCATAACCTTAGTTATTCTGTCGTGACCATATTTCTTGATTATATCTTGTAATTCAGCTACGATATAGTTACGAATAGCAACTTCATCCCCTAGAAATGCTACTGTATCACTAATATTCTTTCTGACATCATCTAAATCTTTAAGTCTCTTTAGCATATTGTCTGTAGTTAGCTGCTTAACCTTCATGTCTAGAATGTAATTTGATTGTATATCATCCATACCATACTTAGACATAAGTATGCCTTTTGCCACCTCTTCTGTATTACTAGATATCATTACAGCTACTTCAGTTACATCATTCTTCATAANCTCCCATGCTTTAAGTAGGTGCTCTCTNTCATTAGCTTTACCCAATCTATGATTGTATATTCTCTTTATAGTATTTACACGGAAGTCAATCCAAAGCTCTAACAACTCATAAACCCCGAGTTCCCTAGGTTTATCATCTACAATTATTCTAGTATTAAAGCTTATCTTTTTTCTTAAGTCTGTATATCTATATAATTTCTTCAGTACATCCCGTACATCATAGCCTCTCTTTATTGTTATCTCGCAGGACATACCATCTTTATCTGTACCATCTGTAACATTAGATATTTCTTTAATTTCCCCATCTTTACCAGCCTGAGCCTCTACTTGGGCTACAAACTTATCCATGGTTGTATTATAAGGTAAATAATTTACTATTATAGCATCCTTCTTTAATTGAACTGATCCTGTCATTGTTAAAGTAGCTGAACCCTTCTTTAATAACTTTAGAATGTCAGCATCGCTTACATGAATGAACCCACCAGTTGTAAAATCAGGAGCTCCAAGAATACTTACTAAATCTGAAGGCTTTGTTGCTTTTCCTTGCAGCATTGCAATAGTCGCTAAACATACATCCTTTAAATTATAGGATGGAATAGAAGATCCCATTCCTACAGCTATACCACTAGATGTATTAATTAATACATTAGGGTATTTAACAGGTAACATAGCTGGCTCTTTTTCAGTATTATCGAAGTTCTCTAACATATCCACAGCATCTTCATTAATACCTTCGAATATCTCTCTTGCTATAGGAGCTAAACCTGCTTCAGTATACCTCATATGAGCTGGCGTTATCTCGTCTGACCACACTTTACCAAAGTTACCTTTACCAACTACCAATGCCTGATTTAATGACTCATTGGAATCTGCCATACGAACAAGTGCATCATAAATGGAACTATCACCATGTGGATGATATTTACCCATGGTATCTCCCACAATTCTGTTTGACTTCGCTTTTTTATCCCAAAGCCTTAATTCATACATAGAGTATAATATTCTTCTATTAACAGGCTTAAATCCATCAATATATGGAATAGCTCTGTCAATAATTGTGCCCTTAGCATACGGCATAAAGTTGTCTAGCATTATTTTACTGATATCTGCCATCTGTTGACCTCCATCTATTTTGTTATTATAATAAAATTAAATATACCAACATTATTAAAATGCTGGTATATACGTATTAAAACTTATTAAATTGCTGAACTATTTTTCCATCTCAACAATAACCCTATAATTACGGGTGTCTTTTAATTTCAAGTTATTGTCTCCAAGATATTCTGCTATGCACGTAACTACGCTATCAAACTCCGTGTTTTTAAGTACCTTGTTTATATCTAGTAAACCTATGTTTGTTCCGCGTACTGTCTTTATCTCTTCTAGCTTAACTCTGCAATGTCTGCCCATAGGCGAACCATATGTAACCTTGTACATCTCATTAAGTAAATCTCTACTTATTCTTTCTGTATTGCATAATTCCTCACAGCAGCTTATTTCCTTTAACCCATTGTTCTTTAATTGCAAATCTGGATCCTTATACGCTGAAGCTAATAACTCAAAGCAATTACCATTTGCAATCTCTAGATGAAAGTAAATTTTCTTGACCATTTCCTAGGCTCCCTCACATTATTATAGCTGGTAAGTTCTCAATTCTTATACCTACCCCTCTTAAGAACTCTTTACCATCTTTTTCTACTATCGTTATATTTGAAAGTTGCTTAAGTCTACACATATCCATTACTTGTGGTACACTTAATTTTTTAGCACCTTTGCCATCACTTACAACGAACCCCGCAATTTTTCCAGTGTTTCGATTTAGTATCCTTTGTACTACCATATACTTTGCAACAACATCCTCTTTAACTATATTGTTGTTTCTTTTATTTCCTACTGCTCCACTTTTTAATCTTTGGATAATTCCCTTATTCATAGTAGGCTTCTTATCAACCCTAAACATTCTATTAAAGGTGTTTCTATCAGATAAGAAGTGTCTTTGCTTAACTAAATTACCGTTTTTACTAATTGGACATATTATATAAGCACCATTAGGTATTTCTTTGTTGTTTGGTAATACTATCTTTACCTTTGATTTACTAGGTACCCTTAATGCTCCCATTGAAATATCCTCATTACTCATCACTACATAGCGTCTATTGTATCTCCAATGACCTAGCTTAATCCTCTTTCCATTAGGTGTTACATACCTTTTCACTAGCTCTTCCCTAGTTACTACCTGCTTATACCCAAGAGGAGATACCAGTAATACATCAGGATCTCCTCTTTTTAGCTTTTTCCTGTCTATAAATGAAGCCTGTCTTATATCCCTTACCATTGTTACACTATAGAACATAGTGTCGGGTACTTTGTTAAATTGTACAACCATAACAATAGACCACCTTCCCGGTTAGTCAATGTCAACATCTACACTATCAAAGTGATCAGCTATAATATTCTTTCTGCTCTCAAGGTCAGTACCCATGAGAGTATTGATTAACTCTACGAACTGACTATCATCACCTTCTGGATACTCTACTTGAACTAATCGCCTAGTTGCAGGATTCATAGTACTAACGGCCATATCATCAGCATCATTCTCACCTAGACCTTTTGACCTCTCAAGCTTAATTTGAGAATCTCTGTAGCCTTGTTGACCTAACTCACCTAAAATTTTAACCTTTTCTTCTTCATTATAGGCAAAGTACTTTTGCTTGTCACAAGTGATTGTAAATAATGGTGTTTCCGCTATATAAACATGACCTCTTTTCAGTAATGTTGGCATTAATCTGTATATCATAGTTAATAATAGACACCTGATATGTCCACCATCAATGTCAGCGTCAGTACAGATGATAATCTTACCGAAGTTAAGTTTATTTATATCGAACACAGGTATATCTTTAATATACTTGCTCCTTGGCTCTACACCACAACCAATTACATGTATTAAGTCTAGTATAATATCGCTGTCCATAATTCTCTCTAGAGACTCTTTTAAACAATTTATTATTTTACCTCTTAATGGCATGATTGCTTGATATTCTGCATCACGAGCTAATACAACTGCACCCTTCGCAGAGTCACCCTCTGTAATGTACAATTCAGTTTTACTAGCGTCTGTGGATTTACACTTCATGAATTTAGCAGGTTTTCCACCTAAGCTATTAATGTCCTTTTTCATTTTATCAATGACTTTTTTCTTTACAGAGTCTGCTTTCTCTCTTGCCTCTTTGTTAAGCAAGACAGCCTCAACGATCTTATCCATTTCATCCTTATGAGTAGCTGCCCACTTTCTAAGCTCCTCTAAAGTAACACTGGAGGCTAACTTTCTCAATAATGGATTACCAATAGCTGTTTTGTACTGCCCCTTAAAGTAGGATAAATTACCAGGACAATCTGTACTAATAATAGCAACTAACATTTCATCAATGTCAGTAAACTGTATTCTACCATTATGAGCAATTTTACCAGATTTTCTAGCGTATTCCTCAATAACTTTAGTAAGTCCATATCTGAACCCATCAAAGGATGTTCCTGCTTCCTCAAGATAAGTACCGTTATGGTAAACCTCCTTGAAGTTTACATCTCTGCTGAAAGTAAATGCTACACTGAAGCCAGCTTTATATACTTCGCTATCCTCAAAATCATCATCTGCACCCTCACACTCTCCGGAGATTTCAATTATGTCATTTATTACTTTATCTTGACATGCATCTTCTATGTATCCTGCACAACCACGTGGATAACTCAATGTAAAAGGAGTTCCTTTATAGTCTAACATAATAGTAGCATTAGGTATAAGCATAGCCATTCTTCTGAACCTATCAAGGAATATCTCGACTGGAATATCTATACTTAAGAATACTTTTCTATCTGGCTGATAAGTTACAGCAGTACCTGTAGGCCCATCATAATCTTCTACGATTAACTCTCCATCAGGATGTCCATCCTTAAAGTTCATAGTGTATCTCTTACCAACTAACTTCTCTTTTCCATTCTCTATTACTAATTCTTTTCTAGATGATACTACTTTCATAAAGGTAGATGCGAACTGAGTAATGGAAGCTCCCACACCATTTAAACCAGCTGAAGCTCCATAGTTACTTGCATTATATTTACCAGATGCGAATAACTTACAATAAACTAGGTACCAGTTAAATGTTTCTTTAGCAGTATTGTATCCCATAGGAACACCACGTGCATTATCAATGACTGTAATTACGTTATTATCGTCTACAACAACCTTAATAAAGTTACCATGTCCCTCTCTAATCTCGTCAAGGGAGTTAGTTACTAACTCAAATGTACCATGAGCACAACCCTTAACGTCATTAGTACCGAAATAAATTGTAGGTTTTTGCCTTACTTGGTCTCTTTCAGTATCAATGGTTTCTATAGACTCGTTACCATAGTAGTTCTTTTTAATATCTGCCATTACTTAACCTCCATGCTTTTATAGTAATTTACACTAGTCACTTTTTAAACTCTACTAACTAGCTTATACATTATTTAATACGAATTATTATTAAAACGTTGCAAAACGTGTTATTACCTCCTATAATATTTGTTTATACTATTATAGGAGGTATCTTTTTATTCATCTATGTTTTTAATAATCTTTAATTTCCAACCATGTACAAATTTACTGCATTTAGGGCATTTATAATGTAACTTTGACTCCCTTTGTATGCCCCTCTTACCTATTAAGGATGTATAATTTCTTCTTAACTCCCTGCTTACACAAGTATCCCTAGTGTTTTCATCCCAAACTATAGCGTAGTCTGTCTTTTTACACTCCGGACACAACAATAAACTGTCTTTCTTAACAAACCTACCTGCCATATTAAAAATCCTTTCCTGCTACTACATCTAATCCCGTTCTGTATATTATATATACTGATTGATGCACTAACCTATCCAATGCCCCATAGTCTTTGCTATCCGCTAATATATCATCTAAAATGTATTTTTTAATCTCATTGTTTGCTTTATATACTTGTAAAGAAGAATCCATCATAACTACAGTAGCTAGTCCATTGGTTGCTCTGATTGTTGTTAAAGCTTTAAGTGTATTCATCTCTACCCATCCGTTATCAGGTGTAGTCAAATAACAAAATACTATCTCTGCTTTACAATAATCATCCCAAGTATATGTTTTCTCTTCATATGTATAATCATCCTCATCAATTTTTACAGGAGTTTTTCTATATTGCCTACCCATTTGTTTTATGTATTCATCTCTTAATGCAGAAATCTCCAGTAAACTCCTATATGGCACTGCTTTCTTACCTTTAGCATATAATCTCTTAATACATGTGTTTGCAAATGTAGTTTTTCCAAAACCATTGGGTGCCCCTATCATATAGGATGTTTTTAATGGCTCCCCTATACTTATCCCTGCAATAATAGAATTTAAAAGTGTAACATACTCGCTGAAATCTCTGCCTCTAACTGATCCATTACGTGGACTATATAAATTCATTACCTGCTCTTTTAATATATCCTCGCTAAATTCATCATCTTTTCTAGCCTCAGGAACTAATTTCTCTGCTACTACTTGTATCTTCTGTGCACCAGTAACTTTATACACTAGTTCCTCTTTTTCTCTTCGAAGCCTCTGTGCTGCCTCCCTCTCCTTTTTCCTAGCTACACAATCACATGTCATTATTAAACCAAATAAACCTGCTTTATACCTTCCCTTACCTTTACATATTTCGCAGTTGTCATCCCCTATATTCTCCAAGTCCTCTATTAAAATAATATCGTTATCTTCTTTTTCTAAGTCGTTTACAGCATCTTTTAATGTTTGCTTTACTTCACTAATTGTTTCCTGCTCTGTTACATTGTTTATTTCAGACTTAACCTCTGGTTCTACAGCATCCTCAGTTGTTGTAGCTGTTTCTTCCTTTGTTTCCTCAGTAAATAACTTTTGTTCTATATCTGTTGCCTTAAAGTCTACTCCACCATAAATGTTAACATCATACCTTGCCCCTCGTTTTTCTAAATCTTCAGCTGATTCTCTATCTAATAACATTGCTTTAAATTTATTTTGTCTTTGTACAACAACTAAATTATTATCTTTATATATTATTCTATTCGCCTTATCTCCAAGAACTTTATGAACGAAAGCTAATTGCTCTGTCTCAACTAAGTCATCATTTACAACCCTTAAATTATCTATTAGTATGCTACCGTTTAACATGCCCCTCAAAATACTTTCAGTAGTTGCAGAAACTATCTTCAGTGTTTCTGTATCTAATAACGTTATAGCATCATATTTATCAACGAATCTTACACTCTTTTTATTCGAACTCCTTGCCTTACATACTGCTAATATCAATCTGCCAACCCCCTAAATCTATTTACTTCAAATATATTAAAGCATAAATAATGGGCATATATTTTGTAGTTATATGCCCGTTATTTATTATAACTAGTTTTTAATTATTATCTTAAAGCTAGCCTGTAAACTGCTTTTTGTTTCTTTTAACCCCAAGACTCATCAGTATTTACAGTATGCTGCTTCCACATTCCATTAGCTAATCTTACTCTTCTCTCTGCCATTTCCTCATGACTTAAGTCTGGGATCATCCATTTCACTAGTATCTAACCCCTGCTCATATGCTACACTTATCTCCATAGCTTGAGCTACAGTATATCTTGGGTTTAGAATAGCTCTAATATTTGCACCGTTTAGTAATTCTACTTGATAGAACTCCATCAACTCAATGCTATATGCTGGGTCTGCAAATAACCTACCAGGCAACCCTTTTTCCTCACATTGTCTTATAATTCGCATTTGTTGTGGACTTAGGTCTTTATTACCTATAAGCCGGATGTCTATCCCATTTTGCTTGCCTAACATTAACTCAGCTATCTGTTCCTTAGTAAATATCTCCTCTAACTTACTTACATCTCTATCTGCTTTTACTTTATCTACCTTTGCTACCTTNGAGAACTTAGATGTCTTTCTAGCNCTAAACTCTTTCTTATATACCCCATTAGGATAGCTTCTGATAAACTCCCTCTGCCCCTCTGCTGATGGTACATACATACCATTCTGTACAGGTATGCCTCCTTTTCCATGAATTTCTCTACAATGTTTTAATATATCTCTCAATGATATAGTTACAACATTACCATTGCAATCGGCTACACTATACCCAAGAGTTTCTGACCTATGATCCACTATTTCTAGTAGTATAACTAAAGGCTTATTAACTCCATTGTTGAATCTATCTAGACTTCCTGTTGCCCCCTTTATTTTTCCATTAGATATAGCACCATTTATTAGTTGGTATTTACTATCACTAATATCAGCTATTAACTCTTGCTCTGTCCTCTGCAACCTTTTGTACTCATAAACTCTTTTGTTATTTTTAGCAGCCGCTATAAGCCTAAATACCCTGCCTTGCCCAGGAATGTTTAAGACATCAATAATTGCTACAATCATAGTCCTAACCCCGCTTTCTTTTTTATTGGTTCTACTATATTAAGATTACTGTATTTTATTATATTGCTAGATGTTTTAATACAAACATCTAGCTTATCCTCATAAACCCCTACTGTTACCCTATCCTCTATATCGTTTATCCTATTAAGATTTAAGTTGTACACAACATAGGTTATGTCATTCCCAATACCACAGACTGCTCCCACTATAATCTTGTCTGTGATGTATATTTTACTGAAGTAATTCGAAAGTATCCTTGATCCACTCAAGTCCGATATTTCAACCATATCAAAGTAATTTTGACTTGTTACTATGAAATCTAATCTATCATATAATGCTATCTCGTCGTATTTACAAGGCATTATATATTCTTTAGTGCTGGTATTTAATACTCCTAAGCCATTTGATAAATCTGATACGATAACTAAATCACCTTTAGATGCTCCTATAAGATTGTAAAGAGGATTCTTTATAAGTTTCCCCACGTTATCACAAATCCCATATAGCNCACCTCTATTTTTTCTGAAACCATTTACACGCTCNTTTATTATAAAAAAGTCATCATAGGTATCTATTAGCTTAGCAGTTCCCCCTACCAAGCCGTATAGTTTATACTCGTTGTTGTAGTCTTTACATATACACGACTCTTCTCCAAGTATTACACATCTACCGTAAAGTAGATTTAATTTACTTTTGATACCCTCTATACCACCCATACCATGCTCCTAACTATTATGCTTTTGCCTTATCAAACACAAGTGAATGCTTGCTAGCAAACTCTAGTAACTCAGGACATACGTCATCGAATTTTTCATCCATAATCATTACTGCAAATAATTTAGTTGTTAGGTTCAACTCATTGAATATAGATGTTGCNACGTCTAATCTTACGTTGCCTACCTCAATCATCCACCTACAAGCATTTGCAATCCTATGATAAGACTTTTCAGGCCAATCCCCACCTGACATATTGTTCTTTAATTCAGCGCTTATACCTGCAACAACAGTCTGTATCTGCATATACATTACCTGAGTATCCATATCATANACAGCGTCCAGTGCTTTTCCTTCCATTATCTCTTCTACACTTACTGTTCTCTCTTTATATGCGTAGAAAGATGCAAACATACTTGCTACTGACTCACCTATAGCTGCAGCTGCGTATATCTCCACTGTCCTGTCATCAAGTATTCCACCTCTTCTTTGCTCCGCATTTGTAAGCTTTATACTAAGCTTAGTCCATGTTCTAGGAGAAGGTGACTTCTCTTCATACTCAGCATCTAAGTTTAGTTGNTGTAAATACTGTGGTTGCCAAGATACAAAACCGAGTACAGTAGGATGTACACCGGCGTTTACAGCCCATATCTTCCAGGAGTCTAGATCTGGTTCTACACGAACACCTAAACATCTGTTTAAGAATGCGTANTCAATACCCTCGAANACACCNCCATCTTCAGGTCCATTACCTAAGGCTACTACGAGCCATTTTTCAGGTAACTTGTAGTTTCCTAAAGCACGTTTTGCATCCAATAACTGAAACGCTGCTGCACGAATTGTTCTTGTACAAGAGGTTATCTCATCAAGTACTAGAATACCCCTCTCACCGTCTCTTTCAGCTATAGGAAGGTCATCCATACTTGCCCAGACAGTTGTTTTCTTACCATTTGCTTGCTCCTCTATAGTAGGAACACCTAAAAGGTCAACTTCATTAAGTGTTACTAATCTTAACTCCATGCAGCCAATACCCATTTCATCGCAAAGTCCTTTTATTGCCTCTGTCTTACCAATACCAGACTTACCCAAGCAAATTATAGGTGTAGTATAATCTTCATCCAACAAGCTTTCTTTTACCATACCTAGGAACTCTTGCATTGTAACACTAATCATGTTCATATTTGCTCCCATTGCTTTAACCTCCATATCATTATGTTTTATAACTATCACAGCTTAATAATTACTTTATATTTTATTTTATTATTACAATCACACGATTGTTATTAAGTATATTATTTTAGTANCACTAGCCTCACTTAATTCGCTTTAAACTCCGCTACTTTTCCCCATGGCTTATCCCATACTCTTGCGCTCCGAGTACCTCCACTTATAATCCATATAGTGTCTTTATATTTACGACCCCATTTTTTAACACTAGGTTTTAGAAAACATCCATCTGTAAATACAAGTATTACAGAGGGTTTTACTTTACATTCCTTACTGTCAAAGTAGTCGAATACACATGATACATCTGTACCTCCACCACCTGCTGGCTTTATCCTTAATAATTCCTTTTTATCTTTAAATGGAGCTACTCTTCTCACAGCTGTATCCCAATAAACCATCTCTGCTTCTGCCTTGTATGTTTTTAACATTTGTATTATTTGAGTTAATGCTACATCAAGTTCATCATCACTTATACTTCCAGAGGTGTCTATACATACTTTTACTCCGTGTAATTTATCAGGCTCTAAAGCTTTAGGTCCTGGCATTATCATGCCTCTGCTTACAAATCTCTTGTCAGGCCTACCAAATGTGTTTACCCTTTGAGTTGCCTTGGACAAATAGCTCTTAAGTAGCCTCTTCCAATCAATCTTAGGGGCTAGCGCATCTCTTACCATACGCTCTATAGCTGACTCACTATGCCCTCCTATTCTCTTAGAGTGTGTTAATGCTCTTCTTAGTAATGACCCTTCTTTAGCTGCCTGCAGTTCTTTTGATAATGACTCATCACCATCAGATTGCAATAAGTCACCTATGTTTACAATCTCTCCTATCTTCTGTCCATGATAAACTAGGTCTGATACTATATCATCTATACTTTGCCCATTTTGATTTTGTTGTTCTCCATTACTATTTGAACCAGCATTTCCACTTGAATCACCCGATTCACTTTGGTTACTAGGCGTATTACCTTGCCCATTTGACCCTTTATTTTTATCAGGAGCATGCCCGTAATCTCCTTGTTGTCCTTGCTGGCCTTGACCTTGTTGACCTTGTCCTTGTTCTTGCTGACCCTGACCTTGTCCTTGCTGGCCTTGACCTTGTCCTTGCTGACCTTGTCCTTGTTCTTGCTGACCCTGACCTTGTCCTTGCTGGCCTTGACCTTGTCCTTGCTGACCTTGACCTTGTTGACCTTGTTGTCTCCTTTTCTGTTGTGCCTTATTGTACTGCTCCATTAACATATCATAGATTGACTCAGCTGTTTCTGTCTGTGTATTAGTTAATTGATTGTATAGTCCACCCTCACCAAATTGTATTCCTACACCCAATATATCCTTCTCTAGCCTTTTAGGAGCCATTCCAGGTGTTATGCCGTATTCTTCACATATAAGCTTATTAATGAATAAATCACCTGCTATATTCCACACTTTATGATGCCTTACCCCTCTTCTAGAGTTATGCATCATCGCTATATGATACATCTCATGCTCCATAATAAACACTAGTTGTGGCATTGGTATTTCTTGAATAAACTTACAATTATAATATAAAGTATCTATAGATACCCCCATTGTTGGACATATATTGTCATCCATAACAGGTACTTTTTCCATTGAAATATACAATGAATATAAAAACCTGTCTATGTTCTTTATAACTAAAACAGCTCTAGCTAACTTTTGCTCCACCGTCATATCTAATTTTGTATCTAATAACTTGTTTCCATCAATATCCGCACTTTTTATTGATATGACAGGCGCCCTATACCCAGATGAATCTACTTTTATGCTGTTACTTCCGGATGTTGATGTGGAAGTAGTATCTACAGCTTTAACTTTATTAGCAGCTGACTTCTTATTCATATCAGATAGTCCAACAATATTACTTACTTGAGGTGCTTTTTCCTGCTTTGTAGGCTTATTGTTTCCATCAGTATCTTCCATATCACTCTTTTGCTTTGTCTTTACCTCTTGCACTTTCTTCTTAGGTATCACAATCTCAACCCTATCGTAGTTCCCACTAATACTACTGATAAACTTGTTCCCGTCTTTCTCAACTACTTTTCCATTAGCTATCCCATTTTTCTCACTATATGTTACTACATCCTCACTTCTGTATCTAGCTTTTTTACCTTTCCAATCTACAACGTCATACCCTATATCCCCTACCTCATTAAGTATTATTAATGGAGATTTACCAAATAATTTTCCATTTCTAATTACAGGGTATCTATCCAATGAACCATTTGTACCTACTAACTCTCCATCCTGCAACCCTAGATTACATACATGTGCCCCTTTTGATAGCACAGCCTTAACACCATTTATAGGTACATCCTTAAATTCCCCAGAGTTTGTGTCGTATATTCTTATGCCTACAGCATCTTTATTATGATTTACAACTCCTATTGCTATAAGACCCATCCACCAGACCTCCAATCATCAAATAATATACCTATATTTAAAATATATGATTTAATATATGTCATTTAGTTTATATTATTAGTTGAACTGTCTATATAATATAAGCTATATTATTCTTTGTTTCGCACACTACCTGTTATAAGACAGAGGCGAGCATATCTAATGTAATCTCAATGCTCGCCTCTAATAATTTATCTTTCCTTTGGTTTTAACCAGCTATTTCCCTGCATTGATAGTAACCTTGCGTTATCATATGCATCATCAGGAACCAGTATTGTCATAACCTCAAAAAATCCATTTAATTTGGCTACGACTAATACGAGCTCTGGCTCATCAATAATTGAGTTATTTATATATAATGGTATAAGGTATTGAATATTATCGTTCTTTATATTATACATAGGTATAACATATCTGTAATCTCTTTTTGATATGTTTACAGCATTATTTATAGATGCTTTTAACTTGTCACATAATATATCTGCACCTATATCTCGAAGTTTCTCTGGAAATCTTGAACGTCTATCATTTATAATATGCGTTAAATTTGCTCTATTGTCAATATTAAAATCTTCTATGTCTGCATTAAATACTAATTCTGATATATCCTTGTAAAATATGACTGGTTCTGGCATTATCTTAATAGCATCCTTGCTGAACCCTATTTTAAGTAAGTCTGTTTTACTATCCACAACTCTGGGTTTAGAGAATGTATTGTCTACATTGACATCAAATAAAATAAATATATCATTCATAAAGGTATCCAATAAACCTGAATTTATTACTATTGCTGTATTTGAATTATTTAATCTGTACCACTTATTTGTATTATTCTTCAATTCCCTTTGTACCCTTGTTGCTATAGTGTCAATATATTTTATTAGCCTGTTTCTATTTCCCTTTGGAACTGCCCAATTTTCTTTTATAAGTAGTTTAGAATATAATGCTAAGCAGAATTTATTATTGTTTAGTGCTTGTGCTATCTCTTTATGTTCTTCACTACCTGCCGTCTGCTCATCGTTATAGTAAGACCCAAACATAACATTCTCTGTATCTATTAGAGGATCTCTTTGTGTCTGTTCCTCTACCTCTTCCTCTGTGTTTTCAAAATTAGTAGTTACTTTCTTGTATCTGTACTCTCCTACATATTTTGTTAACTTATATTCAGTACCTATGTAAGTTCCATTCCAACCAAGTGGACTTTTATAAAATGAAGCATATATTGTTTGTTTCCATGCATCATTTGTCTTGTACCCAGTATCTACCCAAAGATAATGTGCCATTCTACTGTTTGTTTTTTCGTCATTAAAGTTTAAATCTTTTAAATCATCTGTAAGGTACCTCTTAGAACCAGACACACTCTCATGATAAGTGTTTACATAATCAAGGTCTACCTCATCTAATCCCGCTAACTGCTTAAGAATACTAATGGCTATTTCAGCGTTTCCCACGTTACCAATGGTACCTAAAAAATTAATGTAACCCATGTTTAAAACCTCCTTAATATTTTAGTTACCAGATACTATATTATAGCCAATAAAAAGGACTAGATATTATCTAGTCCCGTCTACCTACTCTATACTAAGCCCTAAGCCACCTATTCTAATACTACTTATGGTGTTGTTTACTAATTCTTTAATAGCAGAAGATGAATCTGTCTGCTTATATAGGAACTTATAAACTGTTATTTTACCCTCTGCTATCGTTATTCCTACATTATATATGTAATCTTCTAGCTCCCCATCTTCATCAGAAGTATTATCTACTTTTATATTAAGCTCTGTAGTATACCCTGCCCTGTAATCCCCTAGAAATAATACTCTCACATCAAAATCACTGAATCCCAACTCATTTACATATGGCACTAGTATATTAGAATAACAGCTTACACCATCATCAGTTCCCGCATATTTATAAGATTGTATGTCTGCATATAGTCCTGATGTGTGTTCCATGATTAGACCATCTTCAGTATACTGCATAATCCAATTCTTAGTAGGTTTTATTGCCACTGTATCATTTATAAATACATATGCTTGGTTAGGTACTCTATTGTAAGGACCTATATTTAAGTGACCTCCTAGGTCTATTAAACCGTTTATATTTAAGAACTTCTTACTCCCATCTGGAAGTATTACGCTTTCTTTTAACTTCTTTAGCTGTTCATCAGTTATTTCATATACTTTTAATGCTTGCTCTAGCCCATTTAATTTACTCTCTGAAGCCTCGTATAGCCCTTTATAGTAGTTTGATAACTCTATATAGTCATCTATAGTAGGTTCGTCATCTACTTTTTTCTTACAAGCTCCTGTTACTAGCACTAAACCGGCTAAAATTAAAAGCAACAACTTTTTCTTCATACGCTTATATCTCCTTTACATTGCAATATTTATTTAACACTCCTATAAGCTAAATACTCAGAACCCTAAAATTCACTTTATTTTGTTGAAAAAATTTCACAATGCTTAGCTTGAAGCATATGTTAAAATTCACACTAGTATCCCATCTATCATAAATCACTCTTTTTTAAAATTAATGCATCTTTAGCATATGATTAAATAAATTTTCCACTAGCTCAACACTACTCTTCTTTATCTGCATCCATACTCTCTATGAAGAAATCAACAGCTGTTTTAGCATCAATAGTTAAGTCTCTTGCATCCTTAGCTCTTTGCTTAACGACATCAATAAAGAAGTTGTACTCATCAGTTCCTTTATATAGCAATAGTATAAATGTCTTAATTCTATCATCTGTATTTCTGTCAATACGACCACGTATCTGCTCCAACTTAGCTGGATTTGTTTCTAGACTATAACATATTAATACATCACCACCATGTAAGTTTAAGGACTTTTTAATGTTTGTAATGATTACATCGTATTTACCACTGTTAAACCCGCTTATTATTTCTAATCTTTCATTGTCTACTGTNTCTCCATTCAATATGACTGGCTTTCTACCAATTTTTTCAAGCTCTTCCTTGATTTTAGCTTGAGCATTAAGATGGAAACAATATACCATTACTTGACTATCTTGAAAGTCNTTTTCTACTAACTCGCATAGCCTATTTAATTTAGGTACACTCTTTCTATCAAAAGGTATTTCAGCATCAGGTACGTTACTTGGACTGTTTAATACCTCCATATATCTGTACCCTTTAGATAATGCCATGGATTGAGCATTACTTGGCTCCACCTCATATACCTTATAGACGTGTGGCATTGCCATACCTATGTCTGCTTTACTCCTACCAAAGTAACATAATTTTAAGGAGTTCTTAAATTTAGCTTGGTTCTTATANCCCTTTCTCTCCCATGCCTGATTCCTTACAGCTTTCATTATACCATGCTCATCCGGTTTTTTAGTCCAGTATACCTTTGCTCCGTGGGTGCAGTACTCTTTCTCAATTCTCCACTTCTTTGGCAGTAGGTTCGCATCCATCATGTCTACCTGGTAATAAATATCAAGTATATTAGTTTCAAAGGTTGTAGCATTCATAAAGTGAACCCTGTCTACAATATCACACATATTTTTTGTATAGTCATATATCTTAGATGTGCTGCTTTTTATAACAGAACTCTCGTCTAATATAAAAGTATTAAATATCTTACAGGTGCCATCTGGTCTTAAGTTTCTTGCTACCCAATTAGATAAAACATCTGACCTTAAAGCTGAGTGCTTTATAACTATGCCGTCTATCTGGTTCCAATCGTATTTTGATATAGCCTTCCCCATTTTAGCCGCTTCCGATGGTAGCGTTACTACATTAAGTCCAGTAAACCTCATAAGCTCNACCTGAGTNTGTCCTAATGCACTTGTCTCTACTGCCATAAGGAACCTTGTCATTTGACGTTTTTGTCTAAGGAAATTAAGTAATGCNGCTATTTCAGCTGTCTTACCCAAACCAACCCCGTCTGCTATAATACTTCTTGGCGACATGTACATGAAAGCTGTTCCAACTGTCTGGTAATCTCTGAGTTCCCCTATGTACTCCTTAATATCTACTCCATCTTCTTTGATAATATCAAGTATCCTCTTCTGTTCATCCAGAGACCTCATTATCAACTCAGGAGGGAAGTCATATATCATGTTCTTTAAAGCCGGTACTACCTCTAAATCTCTTATGCCCAATACTAAATTAGCATGCTCAGGTGCAAAAGTTCCATAGTACATCCCGTCTATCACCCTCGGAAACTTTACTGCCATTTTATCGTCTCTCCTATCCTCTCAAATTTACTCTCTAACTCTCTTTACATACTATCACATTATAATTAAGCCTCTATATTAAGTATAGCCCCACCACATATAGTAGCGAGGCTATCATATAGTAATATCTATTAATTTAATCTACTAACCTACCCCTAATTTCCGCTAGCTCTTCACCAGTTACTTCTATCTCTTCCATTACTTGTATATCATCTATTACCCAAGATGTTCCATAATTACTTAGTAGATAGTAGCATTTTAATACTAAGCCTGCATCAGTTCCTACATACTCTATTAACTCCTCTGTCATTACCTCTGCTTGGGTGTCGTAACCACCTATCCAAGTTGTTACCTTACCATTCATTACAGCTGGCTGACTTACTCCCATCTTGACTAGGTAGCCTCTAATCCTTGAGTTTAAGTACTCTAACCTTTCCTCACTGAGTAGCTCAGTATTTGCATTGAACCTTGCATACATTCCGTCTAATTTTCTATCAGTAGATGCTTCGTATAAACCTTTAAGTGTTGCTTTTATTCCTAACTTGCTATCCTCTCCAACCGGCCCCGCTAGATTTAATGCTACTAATCTTCTGTAACTTGCACTATCAGGATCTGGCTCTGGTGTCCTCTTTAACTCTCTACTTATTAACACAATGTCATTTATCTTGAATTTTAAATCCTTTTGCCTTACTACCATGTAGTATACATCTTCGTAGACTGCTGTTACTCCCACCCCTTTAGCGCAATCTTCAATTGTCCTCTCTAACTCTACTAAATAAGTATTGTTATCTCTTTCTATTACCTTGTTTACATTACTTACATAGCCTACTATTTGAGAGTTTATGCCATACATTCCATAAAGTAAGGCTAATCTTGCATCCTCTACAATATCTCTACCTAACAAGGCTGATATATCTCGGTTATTAATTGATCTGTCAAGCCTCTCTACTATTTTTTCAATCTCTACCCTTATAAACTCAGGTACTGTAATCTCTCCTATATCCCCTAAGCTGTTGTTTTTATTTATATAACTGTTTACATAACAAAATTGATAAGTTAATTCTTTTCCCTCAAGTTCGTTTTGTTTAAATACATATGTAATCTTTAACTCTCCAGCTGTAGACTCTCTATTATATCCGAAGTCTCTTAGTCCATAACTACCTGCATCAAATAACCCATAACCGTTAGCACTACCACTTTCAGATGCTGGTGTAAATACCTTATGGATGTCTGGCATAAAAGCTATCTGTTCCTTACTTGAACCTACCACCTTGTTAAACTCGTTTACATCATAAGCTAACTGTAATACATTGTCCGCATAATCTGTTATACTCTTTTTTATTGTGTTTGTACTGTTATCTGTATTGTTTACAACTTGTTCAGCTATATCTTCATCAATGTCATCTATATCTTCATCAATGTCATCTATACCCTCATCAATACCAGCTACATATTGTTCTTCAGTATCAAACTTTGCAATAGGTTCAACAGGCAGGGAGTCTTTATTATTTAATCTCCTATGCTTATTTACTTCGAAAATAGCGTTCTCCAAGTAATTTTCATCTATAGCTGTTTCACCCTCATAATCTTCTATTATAACTCCACTAATTCCTACGTACTTAGCTACATCTTTAACAGTTCCTACCTTGTTTGCTACAGTATCATATAACACTTCCACATAGTAGTAACCCATGGCCTCTTTTACACTAATAATCTCTTTCTCGTTAATAACTAAGTCATCTAAGAAGGCTTTTAAATATTCATGGTTATACTTTGACATCTTATATGCTTCAGTTGCTTTATAGTCTCTTATAACATCTTTATAGGAATTGATAGCTTTTTCTTTCATATCTCCTACAACATTATTGTATTCAAGTACCTCTGTATTAAGATTACTATATTGAGTTATTGACTCATAGGATAGTTCTTTTACATAGTAATCTAACACCTCTTGAGTTGTTAAAGCAGATTCTAGTCTTATACTTTTGTAGTTATTAGCTTTATTGCTGCAACCACTAATTAATATAACTGTTAAAATTATTATTGATAGTATTCGTTTTCTCATATTTCTATCTCCTATTTACCTATAGTTAACTTTGAACCAAACGGTATTAAATACCCCTTTAAGTATAGCTTCTTAATATTACTTGCTCCAAACTTATCCTCTACAAGCTTTTTACTAATTAACTTTGATTGTACCCCATTAGATAACATAAACTTTCTGACCTCTGTCCAAAGAGCCTCTATCTCTAGACTGGAGTAATCTATTCCACCACTGGAGTAATCTATTCCACCACTGGAGTTACCTACCAATCGCTCTCCATGTTTAGCAGACTTACCTCTGGTGCTTGCCCCACTATTGCTAGCATTACTAATAGCGCTGTCGACGCGACTCCTACCACCAGCACCCCTTTGAATATTACCTTTAGCACTCTCCTTAACACTAGTATCTCCCCCATTTTCTATTGTCTTATTAGTAGTTATCTTGGCTGCTTCTCTATTCATCTGAACTGCTTTTATCTGTTCTTCAAGCTGCCTCTCTCGTTCCTCTTGTAACCTTAATTGCTCGAGTTTAGCTTCTTCCTCTCTTTGACGTCTTAACCTTTCTTCCTCAGCCCTCTTAAGCTCCTCTAACTGCCTCTCTAGCTCTATCTCTCTTGCGCTCTTAACATCAGTGTTGTATACAGTCTCTACATACTCAGCTACCTCTTCTTCATCTTCGTCATCCTCATATTCATCTTCGTCATCGAAGTAGCTATCAAAGTCATCATCCTCAAGNTCACCTCCNTCAAATTCGTCATCAAGCTCTTCATCCTCAATCGCCTCGTCATCAAAGANCTCATTATCTTCATAGTCATTATCCTCATAGTCATTATCTTCATAGTCTACGCTGGTGTCATAACTCTCATCAGTTATCCCATTAGATAAGACAGTCTCTTCTTCATCCATTAGCTTGTTTGATTCAATTACAGTTGTAATACCTACACTTTTTCTTTGTAGTCTTAACTTCTCTATATCGTCCTTATAAACGCTTCCATTGTTTATATAATCTAAAGCTGTCTCCATGTCTCCAAGACTTATGTTTACCCCTACATTGAATCCGCTAAACCCTATCATGCTTTCACCACCTTATCTAAAATCCCTAAATCCAATCTTCACTCTCTTTTATTAAAGTGTCTAAATCTTCGCTTGTATCGTCTAAGTCAAACTGCACTTTTTTACTACTACTGCTTAACTCTAAAGTTTCCTGTATATAATCCTCATCTCTATTGAATCCACAACCTACTGTACTCATATCAGGAATGTCTACACCCATCTTATAGAATGTCTTTGCAATACTTGTAATTAGTATTACATTCTTAGAATCAGAGTCAGTTAAGGCCGCACCCTTGACGAACTTTGCACCTATTAAGTCTGTCATTTTTAATGCTATATCACCCTGTTGCGTTAATGCCCTATCCCATTTCTTAATGTCTAACGTCTCTTTAACTACCTCTTCATCAGCTCTAACAGCCGCTGTAAAGGCCATATTTACTCTTGCTGTTTTATCTACAACACCAGTTGCCCTATGAGGCACAAACAGTAAGCAAATTCCTAATGACGGTAACTGCGTAATTATAATGTTCATTAATCTATTGAATTCTGCATCAGGTCCTTTGCCTAAGTTAGCTATTACAGTCATAACCTCATCTATTACTAGGTATAGTACTGGAAGTTTAATGCCCTTCCTATCCCTTAAATCCCAGATATCATCACACATATTATCTGCTAATAACTTCTTTCTTCTAGGCCCTTCTATATTTATTAAGTCATCCATTATCTGTAAGATATTCTTATCATTATGTATCCCACATACATGTGGTAGTAGTGCTATAGTTTTAAACAAGTTTGACTCTTTAGGGTCAACAATCAGTAATTGTATATCCTCTGGAGTGTTGAATGTCATTAACGACAATAATACTGCAAATACATACCATGACTTACCACTTCTAGGCTTTCCTGCAATTAACATTGTTGTATAATTCTTAGCATCTGTCAATATAGGCTGACCATAATCATCTATACCTGCTATTATAGGAAGTTTGTGTTTAGTATTTTTAAAGTAATCACATACATCAGATATCTGAAAACAATCGCCAAAGGTTACTATCGCTTTAACTCCCTTTGTTACTACTATCTTGTAATCGTCTCTTTCTATATTTACAGTTGCGTTTACACTAAGATCCTCAGCATCATCTCTAAAGTAAGCTTCAATCTCTCTTGCTATATCATCTAACTTGTTAAGCCCCTTAACTCTATCCATCCGTAATACATAACAGAAATAAGTACTTGTTGCCTTTGTTAATCTCGAACTTATCTCACTGATATCCTTCTTAGCCGCTGCTGCAAGTGCCTGCGTACATAAAGTTTCAAGTACAGAGAAACCTTCTGTTCCCTCGTGTATCTCCTCTTTTTCAGAAAACCCTGGAGTATTTAATGGGAAGTAACTTTTAAATATATTGAATAAATATTCTCTTGTAAGTATAGGTTGATTTGGACTGTACCTCATCTAATAGCTTATTGTACTCTGATTCCACCTCACTAATACTCTTGTTTGACACTACCTCTACCTCTGGAACCTCTTCCTTATTATCCGCTAAATTTTCAAACTTAAAATCGTCGAAGTTATCTTCTTCCTCGTCCTCATCCCCAAATAAATCTCCGAATATATCATCAAAGCTACTGTCTGTCTCTTCATCATCCATTGATATAGACTGCTCACTTTGTACCTCAGGAATATCTGTTATATTCTCTCCTATATAATCTCCTCTGGTTATAATCCTTAGAGCCGCACCACCTAAACCTGATAAGCCTGTTCCTATGCACAGCAGACTACTTACAAGCAATCTAAATGCTAACGCTACTAATGACTGTAACCCACCAAAAGCTCCTATTAATGTTAACACAATCGATGCTGCTACAAGACTAAATCCGGTGATTAACATATTCTTACTAAATACACCTATATCGTCAGCATTCTTATTTCTAGTGCTTTTTACTATATTTACAAGTACTTTCCCAACCGATATAGATGCCTCACTTACAGCATCTATTGTTACATCTAATACATCAGGTTTCTTAGCCTTTTCTTGTTGGGTCTGTTGAGCACCTTGGTTGAATACACCAAAATCACCAAAAGTATTTCCAGTGCCAGAATTAATGCTTCCAAAGGAGTTTAGCCCACCCCCACTTCCAAATACACTACTGCTTCCTCCACTACTACCAAAGCTACCACTAAAGCTACTACCAAAGCTACCCCCACTGCTTCCAATACTGCCGAATCCACCAAAATCATCTAAGTCATCTAAATCATCAAAAAGACTTGCAAACCCATCATCATCGTCATCACCAAAACCCTCTTCGTACTCTTGGGGATTGTTCTTATCATTTACTGCTTTTGCAGCTGTACTTGATACTTTACCCGCTAAATCTGATAGATCCATCGTACCCCTCCTTTCTTATAATAATGCAGATATTAGAGCTATAATGAATAGTATCACTATAAACGGTATCGCTTTCTGTAAATCTTCTTCTTTAAAGTCCTCTTTAAAGGTAGCTACATATACACATGCTAGGATTGCTATATAAACTATGATTGACACCTTAATCCCTCCTATTGTTTATCTACACTAACACCTGTCTTAAATAATGATGATTCCTCCAATGCTTTAGGAAGTGATTGCTTTACAACAGCTTTCTTACCGTTGTCCATCACTAAGCAGAATGCGTGTGTATATTTTCCACCCTTTGTTTTTACCCTACTTTTAGCATCTGACCTACCAGTGTTAGCTTTAGCTATTAACTCAATGTCTCCACTTATATCNTCTAAGTCAAACTCCTTACAAAATTTTGCNCTTACTGCCTTCTTTTTGATAGCCCCTATCGCATAGGAAGATATATTCTGACTGAGTTTCTCATTTATAGGATTACTTTCATCTAATATAGCTGCTANGTCATTTGTTATTATAAANTTAACATCTCCACGTTTACGACCACCAGTCATTGCATTACCTATAATTTCTGCTGATCCGGCTGCTTCACCCCATCGTTGATATTCCTCCCATACCTTGACATTAAAGCATCGTCTGATGTATTTACAATAGTTAGATATCTGTATACTAATATTTGCAACTGATAGCTGTTTTAATGCTAATACAACAGGGTCTGTCTGACTATCTGTTGCACCTTTCATACCAAAACTGAATATTATTAAATTAGCCTTGTATAACTCATTTACTGACATAGGATGCTTAAAGGTACTTGCCTTNGCCTCACCCTCTTCAAAGTAAACTCTGCATGACTCCATAACCTCTACAGCTGCACGATGCTTTATATTTTCAGTTGCTTCATCCATAAATTCTCTAGACTCTACTATGTTTACTATTTCATCNTATACCATAGCAACTGTTAATCCCTGTGATAGTTTCCAGGTGTATGGCTCATCTGTAACACCGTTCTGCTCGTACACCCGTCTGATAGCTGCAGATATTACACTGTCCTCCCACTTTGTTAGTTGCTTATTTATACCTGCTACTATTAGTCTAAATATTCCAAGTGTATATGTAATTGCTGTCTCTTTTAAATCACTGTCAATTTCAGAATCCCCAGTTAATAAAGGAATTTCCATGGGGTCAAAGTATACTGTACTTCCCTTTCCCATGGATATTACTTTAACATCTTCTGGATTTGCTTGCCTTACATATGCTGCTAAATTAGAATATTCGTCACCCTCATAGTCCATGATTGTTACAACAAACCCTTCTCCAAGTAACCAAGTTAATATTACCTTGACAAACCAGGACTTACCTGCCCCACTCATTGCACTTACAAGCCAATTCTCTACTTTATCTGGATCATCTTTAAATTTATATAGTACAGGTACTTTTGAGTTTACGTCTATNCCTACAGGCACCCCACTATGCCCCACTTTTCCTTGCTTATAACTTCCTAGGTTAGCTATAATATCATCTGTAAGTACCCTCCTAGAAAAGCTTTTAGAAATTTTCTTAGCTGCCTCTCTAGTTTCTTTAAGGCTTAGTATACCAGTGTATTGAAGCCAATCAATCATGTTTACCTTCATTTCAGCAATCTTTATACCTTCAATAGCGCAATGCTTTTTAAGGTTTCTTATTGTATACATCATATTAGTCACTGCTCTATCGTTTCTAAGTGCCGTCACCTCTATGATAAAGCTGACTTTTGCAAGTGTTCTTTTATGGTCTAACTCAGCCTCATTAAGATATTTAGTTGATGTTATTATCCTCTCCCTAGCTAGTATGGAATCTCTCCTCTTCCTGTACTCAAATGCACTGCCATCTGAAGAGTTCTCACTCGCATAATCCCTGTAAACCTTTAGTCTGTTTTGCATATCTTGACTATCCCAGTTAATAGTATGAGGCTCTCCATACATATAGAAGTTAATTTTTACACCGCCTGTTATGCACTTATTCCTTATGGTGTCCATAAAATGTGGCTTTAGCCAGTCAGGTAAGCTCTTTATGATAAAGTATTTTGTTATATGAGTAGCTGAAGCTATATTGCTAAATCCTATATCTATACCTGCTTTATCTAACTTTCTATCTGGCTCTATAACTGAGTTACCTGCTATCAAGTTAGCTATAATCATATCATACATTTCAAGCTTTTCTTTTGCCTTAGCTAGTATACCCCTTCTTTTCCTCTTAGTACCCATTTAATCACCTGCTTTTCTTTTTAGCATCGATTATAGCCTGCAAGTTAGATTTCTCTTTAATAATGTGCATCACTTTACCTTTTATGTTTCCTACATTTTGCATTTGTATATATTGACTTGTTTTTGCCGATGGTGTCATAGTTTTAAAAGACTCAATCTCTGATATAGATATAGCATCTATACAAGCCCCCACATTAGTAATTATCTTAGATTTATCTATCTTGGTAATGCTTTCAATTTTCTGTATTTGATACATACTACTTATTACCCAGTACTTAAATACACAATTACCTGTTACTAAATCCTCTGTTTGCCTGAGTTTATCATAAACTATAACACAATCATAATCTGCATTAAGTATATCCTCCAATATTACCCTGTTTGGCTCNACNACAACTAGTTTATCATATTTATTAACCACAGNATCTTTATTTGCTAAGTAATCACTTGTATTTATTACTGCTATAGGTTTATAAATACAGTTGTATGGACTGTTATTATCNTANATTACTAGTTTTACCTTTAGCTTATCTATTTTATCTAATATCTCTAATAGCTTTACTATAAATGTATTTATATATCTAACACTTGATACCTCTTTAAAGTATAATATTGACTTTACCTTACATTTGATTAAAGAAGTATTAACAGTGCTGTAGGTTTTTATTGATGGGCCTGAGTTGTTTAATTTCTGCTCTAAATCTATACATCTTTGCGTAGCTGCTACACTTTCCTTCCGCAACCCCTCTATTTCTGCTAGGGCTTCCTCTAACTCCTGCTCTTTCCCTGCCACCTCAAGCTTCATTTTAGACATATTATTCTCTACATCAGATAAACGTGTCTTTAATTCAGCTACCTTTGAATCTAGTCCTGTATTGTAGTTGTCTATAGTCTTTTTCATATAGTCTATTAAACTAGGAAAGCATTGTATCATTTCTTTGTTTTGTAGTATCAATTCAGCTAAGTTGTCTATATCCGATACTGTTACTTTCTCACATAATTTTAATAGTATATCATTCATTTCTGAATATGCTGTTATATCAGCCCCTATGAAGGTTTCCACTTCTTCTATAGTAGGTTCTCTTTCCAACAATGTTTCTATATANTCAGAATTTAAGCTTCCTTTATCAAGTACGGAGTATATATCGTAGTTCCTATAGGATGCCGCAAGCATACATATCTGCTTTCTAATCTTGGACTCTTCCCCTATCACAACTACTATTACCCTATTCTTATGTATTAATAGATTTCTTACGGTGTTGTAGTAATCGTAAAGAGAGTTGCTAGTACTTTCATCTAAAGCTATTATAACTGTACTATCTCTGCACTCAACTAATTTATCATCTAGTATATCTAACTTACTATAACCATCTACACTAAAATTAACTGTAATAACCAATTCTTCCACTCCCCCTCTAGTTTTTAACAAGTACTTTCCTTAATATCTCTAAGAATAACTGCTCACCATCCGCAAAGTCAGATATTTGGTACTTGCTAAACCAGTATTTTTCATACAGTGAGCTATATCTCATTACACCACATAGCTTTAAATCCTTGAATAAGTATTCTGCCTCTCCACCTATCAACTCTGCCATCTGCATATCCAATGCTTTTAAGACTTGTCTAACTGTTTTAACCTTATAACCAAAGACGTTTTCAACTTTCTCAACCTTGTTAAATAGTATTTGTGATATGCTGAACAAGGTACTTTTCACATCTTCACTCTCTATATTCCCCATGTTTAATAGAAAGTCCATTAAGCCATGGTTAGTTGTATCAACGCACATAATTAAGTCATCTGTTGCAAACAGTATTTCAGCCATAGTAGTTGTTAAATCATCAAATGGTATATCAAATATTATAAAGTTGTAAGATGTCTTAGCNCTATGTATGAATCTATTTATCTTTAGTGGTTGTATAANCTCACTTACCGGCTCCATCACACACCCTAGAGCAGTTGTTAGTACATGGAAGCCAGGTCTGATTATATCTACATGTCTACCTATTTCAGGACTACTGCTGTTAATAGCTTTTCTTAATGACTCCTTAGCCGTATCCCCTGCATGTACTGTCTCATAAACATCTTTTGTGATGTATGATTGACCCCTCCCTTTAGTATCCATATCAACTAGCAAGACTGTATAACCTAACTTTGATATAACGTTAGCTATATTACTGGCGACTAATGTCTTACCACTGCAATGACTTCCTGTTACTGTCAAAGCGTTTCCTCTCTTTAGAAACGTTTTTAGTATTATATGCAAGTCTTTATCTTTTCCTATATTTTTATTATTAAGAGGTGCCTTGTATCTTTTTTTAGATAAGATGCCTTTACCTTTTATACCTTTGAAACTTATACCATAATCTATGGGTGTTTCATCCTTTTCTTCTTCGTCCTCGTTATCATAATAGTTGTCATTGAATAATTTATTAGCTGAATCTCCATTATTACTATGCTCAGTCTCTTTTTTAAGCTCCTTTACAGTTACATGCTCTACATCCTCAAAACCAGTTTCACCAGAGAATAGGTTGGATGCATCATTAAAATCCTCTGTACCCTCTGTATCATCAAAACTAATCCCTTCGCTTTCATCTTCTAAATCTTCTGTTGTATCCTCAATTGGTTCTTCATATACATCTTCTGTTATAGCATCAAATTCAAATGTATTATCTAATTCTTCTTCAGTTTTATCGTTATCTCTATCTTCCACTTCTATAGTATCAAACGTTGTTAATTTATCATCAGACTGTATAGAATCAACATCAAAATCCCACTCTTCACTGTATGTATCTTTTACATCNTTTAATTGCTCTTCAGTATCTATAGTTGTCTCCTNAGCTTCATCATCAAACTCAAAGCTACCGCTAAATCCTATATCTTCAATGTCAGTATCTTCATCAACTGGCATTTCTTGTAATTCTTCAAAGTCGAACTCACCTGTAAACTCGTTCTCTTTTTCCCCAAACATTTCCTCATTTATATTTTCATTGTCTATTGTACCTTCTTCAGTGTCATCCTCCATTTCTTTCATGTCTATATTTAAAGCCGCCTCTTTAGCTGACTCAAGTAATGGCCCGCTTATATTTGTATCATCCACCTCTTTCCCGGTTGACCACATTATATCAGCAGATACATCTTCATTGCTTATAAGCTCCATTGCTTTTTTCATATCAAATACATATTTTTCAGGCATCCTATGTAGATCATCAGTGACTAAATTCTTAAAGAAGGACGCATAATAAGGAGGTGTTTTTAATAATACCTTAGAATATGCCATTATATCTAATGATTCCTCTAATACTATCTTAGCCATTTCAGGAATAGAGGTGACAACAAATATTACCTCAAATGCAGTTGCCCTACTCTTTACCTCCATTACAAACTTATGAAGGTTCTCCCTTATTGTTGCTTCATCTTCAATAGTATCATCTTCCGTCCACGATTGCTCTAATATAATTGCCCTGTCAAACCAATTTCCCCTTGAATAGTAGTTTCCAATATTAGAGATGTTATTCTCAACTGAGAAGTCTACACCAGACCTAAATCTTGTCTTTAATGCATCTAAAATGTTACCAGTCTTTTTACCCCCAGATATTAATACTTGCATATATGCCCTCCTATTATTTATCTTTCTTGCCCAATATTCTTCTTCTTTTTACTTGTTTAAGTTCAGGCTCTATTATCTCTTCGTCTGCCTTAACTGTATTAATTCCTATTCCATACTCACCACCAAAGGCCTCGTTATCTAAGTCTATAATAATATTTCCATCAGTATTCTTAATATCTTCCTCGTTTATATCCTCTATATCACTAGATGGTTTATCTATTTCCCCCCTAGCTCCTACAAAATTTATATTTAATTTTCCATCTAAAGCATCTTTTATAGTCCAACCATCCATTTTTAGTGTACCATCCTCAACTCCACTAGTCAAATTTCTGATTAATATTTTCTCCCTCTCACCTATACTTTTACTTTCACCTGTATTAAACTTTACTTCCTCTATGTCAAAGGCTTTCGGTATAGTCATTCCAGACTGTTTAAACAAGTTTGCAGTTGCCTCAGCATAGTCAAAGTAGTTAACATGATATAACTCCTTAGTTAACTCCTTTATATCTCTAGAATGTAATATCTCAAACTTATTGTATGCCCCATCCATAAGCTTAAATAAACACTCTGTTATATTACTTATCAGGTAGTCTCCCTCACTTAACCTATTTGTATACACTAATACGTAGTCTGTTTCATACAATGTTTCTCTTGTTATATTCTTAATATACCCTAGTTGTAACTCTAATACCTTTGCAATATTAGCGTTTTCTACATTGCTAATTAATCTATCTAAATGCTCTATTCTATCATCCTTACCTGCTTGCTCCATTAAATTTAACTGTACATAACTTAAATCCTTTAGATGTAATTCTTTAAAGAACTCTGATACCGCATCAAAATGTTGCTCAGTAAAATCTCTATTTTTTCCTATTATAGTATCTCTCTCTAATCTTACTAGTACACCTATCTTCATATCGGAGTATATTATTAATGTACCCTCGTCTGTATCTCTAAATGAAGCTATATTCCAAAATACTGCGGCAGTAGGATTTTTATACTGCTTTGTTTCCTTGTAAACCTTGTAGTAGTATCTCTCCTCTATTATGATATATCTTATAACTAGTTGATATATAAATACCAGTGTAGCTATGGATATTATATATCCTTTTGCATCTGCTTTAGACGAAGCTAAAGAAGAAAATACAAATATTGTCACTATTACCAGCGCAACTATAACACCTAGTTTAGTAGCATTGAAGAAACTATCCTCGCCTCCACCACCGTCTATGTTCATAGGTATAAACATTTTACCCTCTCTACTTTTACGTAACCTATCACTATTAGCCATCGTACACCTCCACCTAATATTTTTTAAAAAGGCTCAAGTAGTTTATACTTGAGCCTCTCTACTTTAATTATCTTTTCTTACCTTCATCTATTGCTTTGTCTATATCATCTGCAGTTAACTCCTCATGTCTACTTTCTGACTCACTGTAGTTATAACCAGAGTCTCCAACATCACTCTCTTTAGTATTTTTATAACTATCCATGTTATTTACACTAACCTCTGAGTCAACCAACTGTACCTTTAGAGGCTCATCACTTGTGTTATGTACCTTTGTTTCTCCACTACTAGTCGAAGATTCTGACCCTCTTATCTTAGGCATATCAGTATCTCCAGATAACTTATTACCCATAGACTCTACTGTATCGCTTATTCTTTCAGCTGCCGATACTGCTATTTCATGGTATATCTCATATCCCATATCCCTGTAGTTCTTCCAAATGATACTTAGATATTTTAATATGATTATCATATAAATTATACTTGATATGAATACTATTAAGAACTTCCAAGTAGGTACTGATGTAGACATATTTATATTCTTTACACTTAACACAGAATCAGCCGTACTTGTTGTAATTAACAGGGTGTACACTAGATAATAACAGATAGTAACTCCCATGAATACTANATTAGTTACTATGAACCCACCAGCTGATTTAGCAGCTTCTTTATTGTCTCTGAATAACCCCATTAGCATAGATAATATTCCTAGGTAGAACATTAGCCCTATTACAATGTTTCTTAGGAAAGGCACAGCGTATGAAGCTATCCAAGCAGTTCCTAATAGAAGTAAACCACTGAATGTATCCCCATCTGCTATAACTGTTTTCATAGTATCACCAGCCATGTAAGCTGAATTAGCTGAACCACTTATTACTATCATCTTCATAACAGCATCAAACGATATATTTCTTAAATCAAGTGTTGTAGGATATAATGCTCTGGATGCACTTACCCAATTGTCTGGAGACATGTGATTGTTAAATGCTAATAATGCACTTATAGTCATTTGCCTATAGATGACCTCTTTACTAATACCCCTTGTATTAGCGTAGTTAATAAGGAGTGTCCATTGTTTCTCCACTTCCTTGTTAATTTTTACTAATTTAAGCTCTACTACCGATAAGTCAGACTCTAGTAAACCTTGTTCTTTCATTTGAGCTTCACTGAACACCATAGGACGCTCATCAGGATAGTTCTGTGGATACAGTGGTGAATCTATTTCGTAGGGTACCCTCACTCCAAACTCATCCCTTCCATACACCACAGTAGCCTCAGCATATAGAGGGTATTCTACTAGCTTAGTTACCCAGTTGCTCCTAAATAACCACGATTGTAAATTTTCCTCATATATCGGATAATTCTCCATCAGCTCTGTACCTAGTATGCCATTGGTGCCAGCTTCTCCGCCTGCTGTAATTTGTANAGTGTATAAATAAGGAATTACATTTGTAAATATCTCTTCTAAGTCGAGGAAGTCTCTTGTAAGTCCGGTATCCCCTTTATGCATGAATGTCCGTCTTGTTTCTACACCATCCTCATTTTCCTCGTAGGCTCCCTGTAACTGTTTTATTATCATAGATANNTGCTGAGTATTTCCATCCTCTTGGAATGTATCTTTTATAAGTTGATAGAAGTAATGACTAANTGTCTCNGTNGTCCATAGATAACCAAACGATTGCTTAGGCTCTGTATCATAACTGTTATATGTACTAGCATCNTCTATTAGCCTCTGAGTCAATTCTCTAAAGTTTTCCCTATATTGACTATCTGTTATACCAGGAGTATTTATGCTTCCATTAACAATTACATCTGCAAACTCATTCCAAGTTTCACGCGAGTATGTATCTCTTCCAGTAACAGTTAATGGATCTAATATCTTGAACTGTGGATTTAAGCTGTTTATAGCGTTTACATCTATTAAATAATGTAATGTATGGTAATTTTCATCCGAGTCANCCCTAATCCTAGTAATTGACTTACTTGTATCATTTGCATTTATACTTGTAGTTGCGTCAGCATAATAAGCAGTATCTGAATAGCCTTCCCACACAGAACCCCTCTTAGCCTCACTTGTATAAGCTGTAAAAGTAGTTGTAGGCTCCTTAAATTGCGTTACAGGAGTTTCAGCTAAATCTCCTCTAGCATATATCCAATACCCTGACCTCATATCACTGTATAAGTCAGTTAATGTTGTGTATACATAATCTTCTGACCTGTCATCAGCTGATATCTGCTGTATTATAGTAGGTAACAACCACCTAGTTGATTTTAACCTTTGCATTTCACCATACTCAACCGATACTTTCTCTATAACCTTTTTAGATATATCTTTCTTAACCATGAGTGTCTTATCTAAATACAGTATATTTAAGGAATTTACTAAGCTTAATACTTCTCTATCATGTTGACTTCCACTAGCATGTTGTTTCTCTATAGTTGCGTTCTCTATACTTTCAGATATCGCCCAGTAGGTCATATTCTCACTAAACATTTTCTGTATCATTTTATTACAGATGTATGGTGTTACCTCACCCGTACTAGGAGCTAACGCAAACACTAATACTATAGTTCCCATTGAAGCAATAAACCAGCTTAGCTTCTGTCCTTTTATTATACCAATTAATATTGCAATGATAACGAAAATAGCCATTAAAGCTATTACTATCTTTGTATAGTTAGCTAAAAACCAAGAAGTGAGGAAGTTTTCCTCATAATTGTCTATCTGTAAAAATCCCTCTGTCATTCTTGTGGATATACTGCTTGATACCACTGATGTAGAGGCGTCTCCATAGCATATTCTCTGATACTCTTCATGCATCCAATCCTCAAACCAGTTTGTTATTAATTTTTTTCTGTAATCTCTACCTCCCTCAGGGCTCAATAATAAATATGTATGTGTTAATACACTCTTCTTTTGATCCTCTACAGTTGGTACTTTATCACCTAAAGCAGCTTCAGGTGTCAGGTTTGCAAAGCCAGAATTACCAAATAGCTCCTTGTTAAAGTGGTGTGTCTCATCTCCATTTAATATGCCGTAAAAATCTAAGTATGTTAAGTATATCAATGTTGAGTACACACTGAACTCCGTGCCCTCTTGCAATGATAAGTAATCTGCCGCTATGCTCATAGCTGAGTTCTTTTTATATATCTTAATTATCCTACGTGCACTGTCTACCATGTTACCTTCATAGTTAAACTGAGCTTTTCCCCACATACTTACGTTTTTTAAATGCTTTGCATAGTCTTGTAATTTTGCATCTCTTAGCTCATACAGTTTTGCGTTTTTACTTCCACCGAAGTGCGCGTCTGTCCACAAGTAGTAGACCAGGATCTCTGATCCAATAGCTTCCTCCTGTAAGTTTAAAGGAGCATTATTGTACATTAATCCGGCCAGTTCTCTAGGTGTCGTTATACTATGTATCCTACCAAATTGCTCATCAGGCGACGGTAGATTTAATCCAGAGTATGTCCTTATGTCAGAACTAGTTATATAGTTAAAATAGAAATTTATATATGCCTTTAACCCTTCGTTTGCATTTTTGCCACCCTTGATATTTTTAGACTTTGGTATGGAGTTTCCAACATATATTTGTCCTTGGAATAAATCCATTGGCTCTGCAGTAAATGAGTGCATCCAATTCAATACCTCATGGTCTGTACTCATTGGGAATAAGTTAGATAGCAATGCCGCTGCTTGTGCCATTCTATTTATAATGTTTTCACCATCAACATCAAGTCCACCGGANANTGCCCCATCAANGAATCCCCAAGCACCTTCNTTTACCCCTCCAACCACCTCTATTTTTAATGGGTTTTCCAATCTTCCTCTTTGTTTACTAGACCTTAGCAATGATTCTAAGTGTTTTCCCAGGTTGATATCTTCCCAATCAGCCTTTCTCTTACTTGACATCCCTTTATTGTATAGATCCTGTGCTATATTAGTATCAGTATCCTCATATATTAGTATTTGTCCAACCCCTATACCCTCTGAATCACCATCTGCTCCAGAGTTGCCTCCCCTAATCACACTATCCCAACTTTGAAGCACTCCAACAGCTTCATTTGTTGCCTCTAGTCCTGTTGCTATAGCGTAATCGTCCTCAGATATATAGTTACCGTTAAACAACATTGATGTTAGTAGATTGTATCTCTTATCTTGCGTTAAGTGCTGATTTGTTGCTGCTGGTATTATTATTTTTACTTCTCCGGCATGTATTATGCAAATGTTTCCGAATGAATCCATGTATAGATTATAATCCGTAGATTTTTCTAGGATGTTTAACACAGATGCTTCCTCTGTTGTAGATTCTATAATTGCAGCTAATAAGGTACTTAAAATCTGTATATCATAACCATCTGCCATGTCAAATATAGTAATTTCACTGCTTCCAGTGTCTACGAATAGTCTAGATAACGCAGCCTCTGTAATTAATTCAAAAGGATAATTGTTTGTACCACTGGATTCACTCTTAATTTTAAGGTAATTGTCCATGTCCATCCCATTACCCAATACATTACTTATTACATATGGTAAGCTACCATCTGTATAATTAGCCCTATGTACAGGGCTATTGCTCAATTTCATAACTAATATATCTCTTAAGGTTGCTGACCTTGATGGAACTGCATTAGTCCTTGCCATATCTAGCTCGTTATAATTATAGAATGAATAATCTACTTTTATCTCTTTTAGTTGTTGTAAGTTCCTCTGTAGGTCTATAGTAAAAGTTAGCATATTACTTAGAATACTCTCGCTGTTAACATCCCCACCAGCTGCAAACACTAANGCTTGCCTGCCTGANCCCTCACTACCTCCGAATCCACTGCTAAACGNTGTTCTGTAACTGTCCACAAAGGGCGTGCAGAAGTTACTTAGGAAAATTCCAAATGTTAACATCTCCCACTTATTCCAGTCCTCTTGAACAAAGGTTGTATTAGCTAAAGGAGACCCAAGTGCCTTGTCAGTTCCAAGGGATGTACTATATCCAACCTCAGCATTTCTATTTGTATTTGCCTTGGTTGGAATTACCACCATAATATTCGTTATTGATATAATTATAAGTAAAAAGCATACTATGGATTTTACTACCTGCTCTTTACTTTTCTTAATAGATGTTACTAACCTCAATCAGATGCACCCCCATTAGAATATATTAAACACTAATTCTTCTATACTCTCTACTAAATTTCCAAAAAGTTTCCAAACCATGCCTGCTACCTCTACAAAGTCTAACATAAATAGTAATATTCCTATAGAACATACTATTAATGACTTAATCACTACTGCCCCGAAGTTCATATATTGTCTACGCCCTACTCCAATAGAAGGTATTTCATCAGAACTTGCTATGGCCACCCAAAAACCAAACGATAATTTTGAAAGTAATCTAGGTCCATTTACAATATTAACATCGTATAACCAAGCTATTGGAAGTAGTAGCGAGTATACTATCAGCAGTATTCCAACTACTATAAACGCTGTTCTAACACCAGCTACCCTAGTTACCTCCGCCTCTCTATCATATTGTTTTTGTATCTTTGATACAGTATCTATGTCTAATACAATATACCCTTCTTTAGCTAACTCGTAGCTATAAGTCTGCCCCAAGGCATCTTTTACACTTCCTGCTATTGCCCTGTAATTATAATCGTTAGCGTCTAACCACTCATTCCACCATTCTAGGCTTCCAATGTCTCCACCATCTCCAGTTACGTTAATCCAGTTTTGATATAAACCCGAATCGAATAGGCTTACATCTGTAGCTATAGCATAAAGCTGCGGTCCTTTTATATCTTTGTTCCCTATATCTGACCCTCCGATATTAGGCAATCCTGCCTTGCCCTCCCAGGGAAATTCAAAAGCTATTCTCATATGGTCTGTATATACTGTTCTTAGGAAGATGCCTGATTTATTTATCATTCCATCATCACCTACGCTGCTCTCTAAATCCCCACCACCAGCTCCATATTTCAAATTTACTTTGACTTTAGCTCCTGTATAATCAAAAAGATTATGTTTAGCTCCAGACAAATATGCACTTATTACATCTGTTGCAAGTACGTTCTTATCCCATATCTTGTTTCCTTTTTTGTCTATAAAGTGCCCTAAAGGTGTTCCTAAGCTTCCTTTAACATTATCTATTCTTATACGTCTACCTAAAGCTACAAAATTCTCATAAGGTACTGCATCAGGTATATATACTAACTCAATGTAGTCTCTTAATACAATTTGTATGCAGCTTCCTATAGTTTTTTTAGTATTTCCTATATCTTTATAGGTAACTAAGTTACTCCCCAGCATAAACGAAGAAGTTCCTGATACTTGATTTACATGGTAGATGTTGTCCGTACCATCTGCTTGANTAAGCTTATTTCCGCTCTTGTCTAGTAACTCACCACTAAGGAAGTTTACAACCATATCTGTTTCATCTGTTTTTAGCTCCCAGTTATCCCCACCATCCTCATCAGCTACTATAGTCTTTACATAATGTACAGGGTACTCTAATAAGTACGCTACACCATCGTATATAAAGTATTTACCTTCTGACTTATCTAGCCTGCCATAAACCTTCTCTATTTCAGACTTATTAAAACTTATGACATCCATATTAAGACTATGTATACCATTTGAGGTTAGCTTAACAGACCTAGTTGTCTTAAAGTTTAACTCATTTGCTAAAGTGGTTCCACTATTTGAAAAGTACTTAGCTAAAATTGCCTTGTTAGTTCTTATTTTATCCTCTGTACCTTCCCCTTCTCTTAGCTCCTTTATCGCATTAAGTAATTCATCCATAGGTTTTCCGCCATATTGATTATGATACCATTCTTTATTATGATATGCCTTAGAACCTGCTTCATCAGTAAGATAATCTGCTGACCTTAATATATACACAGGTACTGTACTTTTACTATTGAACATAGCTTCATTTTCATCGCTTAGCGCTATAAAGTTTATGGGTTTTACTGGATTTGCCGCTTTTACGAGCTCTTTTTTGTATTTTACTTTTAGTATTTTTTCACCTTCATCGTTCGTAGACTCTGTTATTTTCTCAACGTTAAGTAATTTTGATATCTTGGACTTTTCTTTTTTACTTGGCTTTGTTATATTTTCTGGATCTGCTAGGTGAGCCCTATACTCTGCGTTAATTACCTCCTCAAAACTAAGCTCACTATTAGCCCCTGCAATACTGTCAGGTACTACCCACGATCCTGCATTAGTCTTCTTATCTGCAATACTTCTAGGTATTACCCACGATATGGATTCCAGAAATGTGTCATCTAACTCTGTTTTTTGATTCGTGTATTTTTTCTCTGTAGCTATTATTCCCTGCTTGATTGTTTCACCTGTCTGTTTATCCATTATTCCGGCTTTAATCAAAGCATCTACGCAATCTTTATTATATTGTCCTTCTTCAGCTAATGCTCCACTAAAATTGTCTACATAGTCATGTAACTGCTCTACAGTACATCCAGTTAAAATTACTGCCATTATAGATATAAAAAGCAGTATCTTTACTATCCTACCAATCCTTCCCATTTATTATCCCCGCCCCTCCGTGATATTATTAATTACTGTCTATATCTCTTTAACGCAATTAAGACAGTCACACAAGTTATGTAACTGCCTTAATATTTAAACCTATTCTAATCCTTTTAATATTCCCCTCATAAAATACATGACTATATCAATTATTATCTGAGATCCCCCTATTATTACAAAGAGTATCAAAGCCGCTTTTATATATGTAACTGAACGTCTCTTTAGATATATCAGAAGACAGTTTCTTTCTCCTACACAGGACTCTCTAACAGCATAAGTAGCATCTTTAGATATTAACCTGAACTTTTTTCCATTATTAGCAGATCCATCCCAATTCTTACTTGTTATTAGTTCTTGTAAGGGAGGTATAATCATATAGCATATGTCTACAGCTGTTATAAGGAACATAACCACTATAATATAACCTGCTGCAATACCTAGTATAAGTTCTACTATTCGTGATACCGTATCTTTTACTCGTCTTACTGTCTCAAAATCTACATTGTATGGTATATCCTCATAAGGGTTAGTTAATAATATAGACAACATAAGCCTCTCCTACCTATTGTGCCATCTCTTGTAATTGCTCTATGATTCCACTTACAAAGTCAAGTGCTATATTTACAAATATTTGCATGTTTCCAGTTAATAACATGAATAATACTATTGCTACTATGATATATGCACCTATCCTCTTGAATAAGTATA
>JGI24710J26742_10000433_pt1 | contig 38735 bp, 49 predicted proteins | sample BioPla2DNA2_FD_26742 | JGI IMG/M metagenome (IMG submission 26742)
CGCTCATTAACCCGCTCCTAAGTATCCTGTTAGCAGCAGGGCGCTGGAGCATGTCGCCCGGCGTAACCGAAAACACCCGAATCACCCGCTGGTTTTTCGACATTAATAAGCGTGCTGCTTATTCAGGCGTAAGAAGAACTATTGTACAATAAAAGGAAACTATAGCGAAAATGCAGCTTAGAGATGTACAGTCAGAGCGAGGATAAGCAAGTTGACTGTTTGAGCAAAAGTGCTTCCTGCAAAAATTTTTCAAAGCATTTTTGTGAGTTTCGACTTGCCCGAGCTGAACTATACAGCTCTTGCAAATGAAGCTCCTTGTTGACGTTATTGTACAATAGTTCGTATGGTAAGTTTATGAACACTATTTCCGCGGGTCCTGCTTCACGGGTCGAGGCATTGCTGCCGCGTTCCGGTAGGTACGCGGCTTTGCTTCGGGTGTTTTCGATAGAATTGAATGCAAGCCCTGAATGCTGTATAATAAAAGAACAAAATGGAAATAGCCGGGTAATATTGAANCGGTGCCAGAGGGCAGGGGATATGAGGCTAAAAAAGCGCATTATTATGCTGTTGTTCATTTTAATATTCTTATTGGCAGCATCCTGCAAAAACACCATCGGTGAAGAGACCTTACAAATAAGCCGGGAAAAAGAAAACGAAGCGGATAAAATTACGCTGCGTTTTATTAGCAGTTGGGGCGGTGTCGACTCAAAAGCCGAAACGCTGCAAAGCCTGTTTGTTAAGTATACAAACGAAAACCAGAACATAGAAATAATAAATGAATCACTGTTCGGAGAAGATTTCCTGCCAAAGATAAAAACAGATTTTGCGTCGGGAAACAGCCCGGATGTGTTTGGGCTATGGCCCGGCTCGGATATACGTGCCCTTATCAAAGCGGAAAAAGTAGCGGATTTAACCGGTTTAATGAATGAAAACCCGGAATGGAAAAACAATTTTAAAAGNAGTATGTGGATGTATACAACTTATGAAGAAAAAATTTACGGGCTTCCTTTTGAAACGATATTTGAAGCACTTTTTATAAATAAAGATCTTTTTGAGCAGTGTAGTGCGCCTATTCCAGAAACTTATGCCGACTTAAAGCGTGCAGTTGACATTTTCAGGGAGAATGGAATTATTCCCATTGCATATAATTCACTTGCTGAAGGGACATATTTGTATCAAAACATCCTTTCAGTTCTGGCGGGAAAGGATATTATTGAAAACCCTTCTGCAGAAGAAGCAGGGGAATACTTTAAAAAAGCAATGGAATTAACGCGTGAACTGTATAAAATGGGAGCTTTCCCCGGGGAATGCTTTACAATGACGAACCATGAAAGAAACCTGCTGTTCCAGCAGAAAAAAGCCGCGATGATTGTTCAGGGTTCATGGTTCATAGGAAATTTCAAAGACAGTGATGATTCCGTAGATATTGTTCATTTCCCGTATATTGAAGGAGGGAAGTCTCCACCGCGTATAATGATCTATGGTATTGGAAACGGATGTTTTCATATAAGCAGTGAGGCTTATAATTCGGACAAAAGAGAGGCTTGCGTTGATCTTTTAAAAATGCTGACATCAAAGGAAACAGCGGCTGTATTTGCCGAACAGACAGGCATGCTCAGCAGCGTTGATATAAGAGACTACAAAATAAATTACAACAGGCTTACGAGAAAAGGGCAATTGCTTATAAACAACAGCCGTCAGTTTGTTGGTCCTCCGGACAGTTTTGTCGACAGAACCGTTTGGGAAGAGGTTATAGCGGCAGATATGCCCTATATGCTCGAAGGTGAAATGGGAGTCGATGAGCTGTGGGATAAGGCTGTCACCGCAGGCTTGCTTGCCAAATAATATTGGTATATTCTTCATTGAAATCGAAAGCTGCACATTTTTACTGGTAAATCCACATTAAGCTGATTTTCAGTGATGCACTTGAAATGAATAGGGTTGGCTTCTGAAATCTATATCACGGGAAGGCCGGCAGGTACGATGAAGAAAAAAATATTAAAATTCTATAAGGATTTGTCAATAAAGAAAAAACTATTACTGGCTTTTTATATCCAGATTATCATTCCGATGATTTTTATGGGTTTTTTAAGTTACCGCAGCTCAGAGGAAACTGTAAAGAGAATTTCAATGAATTATGCCCAGGACATGCTTCAAATGATTGAACTCAGGTTTCAGGATTTTATAAATAACCTGAATGTAATCTCCCAGGATCTTTTGTATGATAAAAAGATATACAACATATTAAACCAGGANAGAGGAATAAATCCGCTTATAGATTATGAAGCGGAAAATGAAATAAGCAACACGATAAAAAAGCTTGTCTTATCAAGGCCGGAAGTTCAATCCATTGCCATAATAAGCAATAAAGGAAAGTTTTTTTATGCCGACGATAATTCCAGAAGCTCCAGCATCAGAACTATACTTCCGTATGCGGATATACTGGAAAAAGCCAGGCAGCATGAAGGGAAAACAACATGGTATACGGATAGTAAAGATGGGAGCGTTAATTATATATACCTTGTCCGCACCATTTATAACCAGGATGATTTTAGTGAGATCGGGCTTCAGGTTATCCTTGTAAAAAAGGAATTCTTAGAAACGGTTTATAAAGGTCTTACAAAAAGCATGCAGAATATCGTAATTGTTTCAGACAGAAATGAGCTTATTGCAAGCAGAAATAATGAGGATTGGTTTATTAACTCAGGCCGGTTGAAAAACCTGCAAAACGAACGGGACAGCCGTATTGACAACGACTTAAAGGCGATGGTTTCACACACAACGATAAGCGATACCGGATGGAAGGTGATAACATACATTCCTTTAAGCGAGCTGTTTCGTGATGCAAATGCTCTCGGCAGGAACATTATCCTGCTGTCTGTTATCACCGTGTTAATTTTATCGATGTTTAACCTTGCCATTGCAATGGGCTTTATTAACCCCATAAACAGGCTGGTAAAAGGAATGAAGATGGTTCAGAAGGATAACAGGATTGTTTATATTGATGATGAACGTGATGATGAAATAGGTTTTTTAAACCAGACATTTAATGAAATGTCACGGGAAATAAACCATCTTGTCACATGGGTTTACCGGGAACAGATAACCAGGAAGGAGGCCGAACTGAAGGCCCTGCAGTCACAGATAAACCCTCATTTTCTTTTTAATACGCTTGAATCAATAAACTGGATGGCACAACTAAATAATGTACCCGAAATAAGTAAAATTGTTACCGATTTATCCGACTTAATGGAAGCGGGTATTGGCAGGGATGACCGGTTAATTACGGTAGAGGAGGAGTTCAGATATTCAGATAAATACATTTCTCTGCTAAAGGCACGTTTCGAGGATAAAATAGAATTTGAAAAAGAGATTTCGGACGGCGCAGGAGAGGTTAAAATTCCGAGGCTTTTAATACAGCCCCTTGTTGAGAATGCGGTTTATCACGGGATTGAAAGGCTTCGCGGAAAAGGCACGATATCACTTAAGGCATTTATTGAAGGCGATATGCTTGTTATTATTGTTATGGATTCCGGTCCGGGTATAGGCGGAGCAGAGCTGTCCGCGCTTAACAGGATGCTGTCAATGGATAACGACTCGTATTTTAAGACACTTACCGGCAAACGCCGAAAAAGCATAGGTATAGAAAATGTGAACAGGAGAATAAAACTGTTTTATGGAGATAGATACGGGGTGAAGATTGAAAGTGAACAGGGAAGCTTCACAAGAGTTATAGTAAATATACCGTTAAACTGGGATCAGCCTGCGGAGGGATATTATGTTCAAGGTTATAATAATTGATGATGAGCCAATAATACGCAAAGGCTTAAAAAACATAATAAACTGGAAGCAGTTCGACTGCACCGTATGCGCGGAAGCTTCGGACGGCGAAGAAGGTAAACACCTTATTGAGGCCCACCGCCCCGATATCCTGATTACCGATATCCGTATGCCTGAATTGGACGGGCTTAATATGATACGTGATGTGAAAAGCTATATTCCAAACTGCAAAATTATTATTCTTACCGGATACAGGGATTTTGATTATGTGCAGGAGGCAATAAAGCTTGGAGCGTTTGATTTCGTTCTTAAACCGTCAAGGATAGAGGAACTGGCCGAGGTTGTAAGAAGAGCTGTCGGCGAGTTGAAGACCCAAAGAAACAGGACTGAGGAAATGGATAAGCTAAGACGGCTTTTTGAACAAAACATTCCGGTGTTAAGAGAGAAATTTTTATATGACATATTGTATGAAATCAATACAAACAGGGACGATATTACGGTAAGGGCGGGCCTTCTTGGTATTGAAATAGGACGCTTTATTCTGCTTACGGCTGAAATCGACGATGACGAAGATAAAAGCCACAGCAGAGGGAACATGCACCTGTACCAGTTCGGAATTATCAATATATTTGAGGAGGTTTTCAAAGACAGTTACAAACTGACAAGCGTATCTTTGAATGATAACAGCACGGCTTTTATTCTTCAGCTTTCCGATGACGAATCCAATTATAATGAAATAATTAACAATAAATGCGCTTATTTACAGAACATGGTGATAAATTGCTTTGGATTCACAATATCCGTTGCGGTAAGCTCCGACGGAAGAGGTATTATGCAGCTTCCGGAGAAGCTAAACGAGTGCAGGGAAGCGCTTGAATACAAATTTTATCTTGGCAGCAACTCGATAATTTTCCATAGTGATCTTAACGGCTTTTTCAGGTATAAGGACTATTCCCTGCTTGAAAAGTACCGGAAGATGCTGATTGAGGGAATAAAAACTGGCAATGAAAGCATAGTTAACAAAAGGCTTGAAGATATATTCGAATCTATTGGAAGCGTTGACAATATTGATGCGCAATACCTGAAAACTTTTTACTTAAGTATAATCACATATATAAACAATATGCATTTATCCGTTGCAGAAGCTGATAATGGGAAAAAACCGGAGAGCATAAATATACCCAGCCTTCACGAAATTATTACCAAATCTAAAACGATAGACGAGCTGAACTACCTTCTGAAGGAGGTTTCATTAAGCATAGCGGCAAAAATAAACAATTATAATAATAAAAACATTAAGATGGTGCTTAGAAAAGCAATTGATTACATTAACGAACACTATACCGAGCAGATAACGCTGAATGAGGTTGCCGAAAAGATTTTTGTAAGTTCATGTTACATAAGCAGGATGTTTAAGAAAGAACTTGGTAAAAATTTTGTAGATTACCTGAATGGCCTGAGAATAGAAAAAGCAAAAGAGCTTTTAAAAGATCCAAAATATAAAACATATGAAATTGCTGAATTAGTNGGAATTCCGGATGCGCATTATTTNTCCCGTCTGTTTAAAAAATATGAAGGCTTAACACCAACCGAATACAGGGATATGCATTAATATTTCAAATCTTATCAAAAAATTTGTCATACAATGTGGATTATTTTGTTGTACAATTTTATGTCTGCAACAAGTCAATATATTACAAGTTAATTCAATATGTTCTATTTATGAAAAAAATAATTCTGTTAGAATAGATACTACTCAGACATTACTTATCATTAATTTTTTTAAAGCGGCACAGGAATATTTCAAATAATCAAAATCAGAGGTGTGGTAAATAATGACCCGGAGCAACACGACAATTATCAGTGCGTCAACAAACAAAGGATTTTTACATGAGGTCAAAAAAAATCTTCCTCTTTTTATCATGCTGATGCCCGGAGTTATAATATTAATAATAAACAATTATATTCCTATGGCTGGGGTTATTATCGCGTTTAAGAGGTACAGGTTCCATGGAAGCTTTTTTTCTTCCATAATTAAAAGTGAATGGATAGGATTTCAGAATTTTGAGTTTTTCTTTAAAACGCCTTATGCATATCAAATAACAAGAAACACAATACTTTATAATTTTGCTTTTATAATACTTGGGCTTATAATTCCGGTTACATTTGCAATTCTTCTGAATGAAATCACGAATAAAAGAACTGCAAAGCTATATCAAAGCGTGATGTTTCTGCCGTATTTTCTTTCATGGATCATAGTAAGCTATCTGGCATATTCGTTATTCAGCATCGAAAGCGGTTTTATAAACAAAACAATAATAGCCGGTCTTGGCATGGAGCCTGTCAAATGGTATTTTGAACCGAAGTATTGGCCGTTTATACTTACATTCTTTCAATTGTGGAAATATACCGGATATAACGTAGTTGTATATCTTGCAGCCATCACAGGAATTGACGGCGAATACTATGAAGCGGCAGAGATTGATGGAGCTTCGAAATTCCAGCAAGTGTGGTATATAACAATTCCGCTTCTGCGTTCTCTTATGATTATTATGACTCTGCTTGCTGTCGGAAGAATTTTTAATGCCGATTTTGGATTGTTTTACAATGTTCCAAGAAACAGCGGGCAATTGTATCCTGTTACCGATGTTATTGATACTTATGTATACAGGGCATTAAGAAATACAAACAATATTTCGATGGCCACAGCAGCGGGTACATACCAGGCCGTGGTCGGATGTATTACGGTTTTTACAGCAAATTATATTGTGCGAAAAATAGATAAAGACAAGGCACTGTTTTAGGAGGCAAAATATGGCGGAAGATATAAGTGTCCAAAACCCTGATATTATAATAGAGGATGAACACCGCTTTAAAACAAATACCAGTAACCGTATATCACCGGTAAGCAATATTCTATTAAATATATTGTTTGCATTATGTGCAATTATCTGCATTGCGCCCATACTGCTTATTATAATGATTTCACTGACTGAAGAAAAAGAGATCCTTGTGAACGGTTATACATTCTTCCCGCAAAAACTGTCATTGAAAGCATATGATTATGTAATTACGGCAGGGGACGTTATCTGGAGGGCATATGGAGTTTCAATCTTTGTAACGGTTGTCGGAACACTGTTAAGCCTCATGGTTATTTGCCTTTACGCATACCCTCTGTCGAGGCAGAGCTTCAAATATAAAAACTTCTTTTCATTCTTTGCGTACTTTACAATGATCTTCGGCGGGGGACTTGTTCCGTGGTACATGGTGTATACCCAGCTTGTAAATATAAAAAACACGATTTGGATATTAATTGTTCCATATTTGATGAATGCCTGGTATATGATGATAATGCGAACATTCTTTAAAACGACTATACACGAGTCAATTATTGAATCAGCCAAAATTGACGGGGCAGGTGAATTCAGAACATTTTTTGTGATTGTGCTGCCATTGTGCCGTGCAGGCCTTGCTACGATAGGGCTTTTCTGTACACTTGGTTACTGGAACGACTGGTGGCTGCCGCTTGTATTTGTAACCGACAGTAAACTGTATAATGTACAGTACCTGATGTACCAAACATTAAACATGATACAATACCTTGCCAGCGGAAGCGCCCAGTTTGCCGAATCCAGCAAAGTTCTGGCCGATTTGCCCAGCGAAGGAGCCAGGATGGCAATAGCGGTTATATCTATTGGCCCGATTATTTTTGCATATCCGTTTTTCCAGAAATATTTCATAAAAGGGTTGACAATAGGAGCGGTAAAAGGATGAAACCGGTTTACCGGTTCACATAAACATATAATTCAAGGAGGGATTATTATGCCTAAAACAACAAAAATTTGGGGACTGATTCTGGTAATGGTATTGGTATTCAGTCTCACTCTAACCAGCTGTGTGACTCCTTCGCCGACAGGTACCGGAACCACAGAGCCATCTGATGGTACACCCGCAGCACCGACTGAGCCAACTGTCACTCTCAAAATGTATTTGGTTGGTAACAGGCAGGAACCCGATACACCGAAGGTTTTAGAAGAAGCAAACAAATATTTGAAAGACAAGCTGAATGTTGCTCTTGATCTAAATGTATTTGGGTGGGGTGACGATTATGACCAGAAGGTAAACACCGCGCTGGCTTCCGGTGAAGCTATCGATATCGTGTTTACCGCGAACTGGGCAGCTAACTACTATGTTAATGCTGCATCAGGGTATTTCACCGAATTAAATCAATATATTGAAAAATACCCTGCAATAAAGCAGATACTTGGTGAGGATTTCCTTAACGGTTCGGCACTCAACGGCAAGAATTATGCCGTTCCCACGAACAAGGAAAAGGTACATAATTGGGGATATCTGGTTAGAAAGGATCTTGTCGATAAATACAATATGGATGTAACCGGTATTGATTCTTATGAAAAAATTGAACCGCTTCTGAAAATTGTTAAGGACAATGAACCTGAAATTACCCCTCTATGTATCGCAACAATGGATGCCCCGTTCCAGCTGCTTGACTGGGATCGCATCAGTGATGATGATGTTCCGGGGGCTCTTTATCCAGACAACAGGAACAATACAATAATAAACAACTTCCTCGCGCCTGAAAGCATCGAATATTACAATACGATGAGAGACTGGTTCAACAACGGTTATATCCATCAGGACGCAGCCACAATGCAAAACCAGCTTGAACTTATGAAATCAGGCAAATACTTTGCGGCATCTCAATCGCTGAAGCCCGGTAAAGATGACGAGATTGTTGCCAGCACAGGCATTGATTGGGTACAGATCGATGTAACCAGGCCTGTTATGTCAAACAGGGAAACTACGGGTGCTTTGCTTGCGATTCCCGCAGGCTCGAAGAATCCTGAAAAGGCTTTCCGTTTTATAGAGCTTCTTTACACCGATAAATATGTGAAGAACCTTTTGAACTACGGTCTTGAAGATGTACATTACAAAAAGCTTTCCGATAATGTTATCGAATTAATCGACCCGGCTAATTCGGGATACAATCCCGGCCATGGGTGGAAGTTCGGAGATCAGTTTAAAGATTACCTTATGAGCAATGAAGATCCGCAGAAGTGGGAAAAATTCCTTGCATACAACGATGAGGGTCTTGCATTGAACAGTCTTGGTTTTGTATTTGACAAAACCAATGTTGAAACCCANATTTCCGCATGNAAAAATGTAGTTCAGGCATATTACAAGCAGCTGTTCACAGGTTCGGTTGAAGTTGAACCGACAGTAAAACAGTTCGAAGCCGAATTGAAAGCCGCAGGCGTAGACGATCTTATTGCTGAAATGCAGAGACAGTATGATGAATGGCTGACAGCAAAATAATTTGATCAATAACAGTCATAAGTTGGTTTTACTCACATTCCTCAGGGGCCGGAATTATCCGGCCCTTTTTTACAAATTGTCCGCATTCTCATTCCATGCATATAATAAAACAGAAACAATAAAGTGACAGTCATTGTGTACACTAATTGTACTATTTTGGTGAAGGGAGGCGACAGTTGTGCATGGATTGACTCAAGCGTTTGAAACAAAAGCCTTTTTAGGGGGTATCGTACTATTGCTTTCATATATATCTCAGTCCATAGATGAGGTTTTTGTTATTTTAGCGGTTTTTATCGTATTGGATTATATAACCGGTGTTTTATGCGGAATGCTGCGCGATGGGGGTTATAATTATAGAATTGCAATAAAGGGAATTGTGAAAAAGCTTATGTATTTGGTTCTAATCATGGTTACGATCCTTCTTGAGTATTTAATCGCCATGTTTACATCGGACGGTGGATTAAGCATACGTGTGGAGGGAGCGGTTACGACGGCGATGTATGTTTACCTGATAGGCACAGAAGGCTTAAGCATAATTCAAAATTTAATTATACTTGGAATCCCAGTACCGGAAATTATGATAAAAATATTTGGCCTTATCCGCGACGATTCGGGTAATCTGATAAAAAAATAGCGATTATATTTTTGCAGAATTCAAATCCGTTTGCGGTACGCTTATTATAGTATATATCTATGTAAATTGACATAAACTATATTTTATCGCAGCAACNGATACCTACAACTTGCTGTTTTTTTTATTTTTCTGTATTATAATGGATAATAATTCGAAACGTTATTGCGGAGATATAGCTATGCAAGAATTTATTACATTTAACGAGATTGATACGATTAAGCTTGGGGAAAAAACGGCAAGACTGCTTAAACCCGGCGATATCATTGCGCTTGAAGGAGATTTGGGAACAGGTAAAACAGTTTTTGTAAAAGGTGTGGCGATGGGGCTTGAAATTGGTGAACATGTTACCAGCCCCACTTTCAATATTGTTCACAGCTACGAGAGTAACAGCGTGACTCTTCACCACTTTGACGTATACAGGGTAAATGATGAAGATGATCTTTTTGAAATAGGGTTTGAAGAATACTTGTACAAAGGGGATATTTGCATAATAGAATGGGCTGATCTGATTAAAAATATGCTGCCTGATAACACTATATGGATCAAACTTCAGAGGACCGATGATAATCCTGAACAACGAATAATAACAATAAGGGGGCTGGAATCCATATGAATATACTGGCATTGGACACGTCCGGCGCGACTGCTTCGGCGGCTGTGGCAAAGGATGGTTTTTTAACAGGAGAAATCTGTCTCAGGCATGGGAAAACCCATTCTCAAAAAGTTATCCCAATGATAGAGGCACTGCTTGATATGCTTGATATGAATAAACAGGACATACATCTGCTTGCTGTTGCTAATGGTCCCGGTTCTTTTACTGGGCTCCGTATTGGAGTGGTTACAATTAAAGCGATGGCATATGCGCTGAACGTACCCGTTGTAGAGGTGTCAAGCCTTATGTCTCTGGCATTTACAATAAGTGAACANTCAGGGGTGGTATGCCCGATAATGGATGCCAGAAACCGTCAGGTCTATACCGGAATATACAAAATCAACTCGGATTCAATAGAAGTTCTTTATCCCGACGCCGGAGTTTCCGTTGAAGCCCTGGCTGAAAATCTCAAAAAGCTTGATTCAGATGTACATTTTGTCGGTGACGCTGTTCCGATTTACAGGGATTTTTTCGCAAATCAGGGCTTTAGGGCCTATTTTGCACCTGATGAATTATTTACTCCAAGAGCTGCGGCTGTGGCAAGGCTTGCATGGCTGCTCTACGGCCAAGGCCAGGTATCGGATGCTTTCAAAGCTGCTCCGAATTATTTAAGGAAATCTCAGGCGGAGAGGCTGAGGGAAAAGACCTGATATATATTAAAATACAGGGAAAAATTAGCCGGCGGCAGGGTTGTTGTATGTACGAAAAAGACGGCATTATATTTAGAAAAATGGATTTTAAAGATATTAACGGGGTTGTTAAAATTGAATCCCGCTCTTTCTCGCTGCCATGGTCGACAGCGATGTTTAATGAAGAGCTTAATAACCCTATTGCATTTTATATTGTTGCCGTTATCGAACAGGAAATAGTCGGATATGCCGGCATGTGGCTTATTATCGACGAAGCGCATATTACAAACATAGCGGTTGATCCAAAGCACCGCAGAAGGAATATTGCTTCGACAATGGTACGGCTTTTAATTGAAAAAGCCCGTGAAATGAATCTTAAGGCTATGACGCTCGAGGTCCGAACGGGCAACTTTGAGGCAATTGAATTATATAAACGGTTCGGTTTCAAAACTGAGGGGCTCAGGAAGGGTTATTACCGCGAGGACGGCGAAGACGCTCTTATTATGTGGCTTTTGCTTGAATCTTAATTATGAGAAGTTTACTATACACTATTCCCGCAGGTCCTGTTTCAGGACCCGAATCACCCGCTGTTTATTTGGTATTATTCCTGCGGGTCCTGCTTCGGGTGTTTCGTTTACTTGTGCGACAAAGCACATAACGATAACACGCTTTAGGTTCTTTTTATTTCTGCTGAGAGGTCTCCATATACCGGGCCGCTCATTAACCCGCTCCCTATTTGCCTGTAAGCAGCAGGGCGTTGGAGCATGCCGCCCGGTGTAACCGAAAACGCCCGAATCACCCGCTAATTAGAGGAACTATTGTACAATAAAAGGAAACTATAGCGAAAATGCAGCATAGAGATGTACAGTCAGAGCGAGGACAAGCAAGTCGACTGTTTGAGCAAAAATGCATCGTACAAAATATAATTCAAAGAATTTTTGCGAGTTTCGACTTGCCCGAGCTGAACTGTACAGCTCTTGCAAATGAAGCTCTTTGTTGACGTTATTGTACAATAGTTCGTAGGGTAATTTTCGAACACAATTCCCTCGGGTCCTGCTTCGGGTGTTTCGTTTACGACGGTTTTAGGAAATAATTAAAAAATAATTTCCATCTTGAAGGAAAAAAAATATAATGATACAATAGTACTCAATCAAATGAAAATCAAGATAATATTAAAAAAATATACATACAGATAAAATCATTTAATTCACTTGTAACATATAATAATATTGGACAAGGTTGAGTATTGGTTTTAGAAATTAAACCGGTAAATCAGGCTAAATATTGCCGGAACTTATTTATAGGCAATAAGCCGCATAGGAGGAACAATGGAAAATACAACTATAATAAGGCGCTGCTCAGAAATATTGACGGCATTAATTGTTGTTTTCACAACCATTGTTTTTATTTATACAAATACACGACACATGAAGATTTCTGCTTACGATGTTTTATCCGCATCAAAGGCACAGGTACGTAATAGTATTGGTGACGGAATGGGAAGCAGTTCTTTAGATTCTGCGTCTGAATCAAAAGTTATTAAATCCGATGAATCCATATCAAATAAATCTAATTTTGAAAAAATTGAAAGCACCGAATCAGAATCATACGCCGATGCGGACATATCGGAAACCTTGTCCAAAGCACAGGTCGAGTCTGCCGTTAAACCCGCCGGGATGCAGGAACCGGTTTACAAATATGTACAGGTTAATTTATTGAATTTAAGAAGCGGCCCCAGCTCGGATACTGAATTACTGGGTACGCTTCCCTCGGGCACCCAGGTGCAAATGCTTGAATCGCACGGAGAATGGAGTAAAGTTTTAACACCGGAAAAAAAGGAAGTCTATGTATTTACGGAATATATCGCAGATACAAAACCTCCCGTTTATAATTATGTGAATGTGAATCTGCTTAATGTAAGAAGCGGTCCGGGATCCGACCATAATATTATCACGACAATTCCCAGAGGTACCCGTGTACAGGTATTGGAACAGCATGGGGAATGGTTAAAGGTTATAATTAAAGACAACCAGGAAGCTTTCGTATACGCTCCGTATATGGTTGCCAGCCAGAATCTTGTTACACGTGCCGCTTCAGTGCAGTCATATAATCAAAGCCTGGCATCTCAGATAACAGAATATGCGAAACAATTTGCCGGCGTTCCTTATGTTTACGGTGGTTCATCGCCTAAAGGCTTTGATTGTTCAGGCTTTACAAAGTATGTATATGGTAAGTTTAAAATTTCTTTGCCCCGTTCGGCAGAGGGTTATTCGGGCGTGGGAACCAAAGTATCAAGAACGGATCTGAAGCCCGGAGACATACTTTTATTTGATCGTTATGGCAGCGGAAGTCTTGGCCATGTGGGCATCTATTTAGGGAATGATCAGTTTATTCACGCCTCTTCAAGCAAAAAAAAGGTTATTATTATGCGGTTGTCGGGATATAGAGCCAAATATCTGGGAGCACGCCGCGTGATAAAGTAACTTTCTGCGACCGGTACCGGTTCTTAAAGCCTATTTGCACCTCTTCTTTATACATAAAATTGTTATTGTCATACTTTAAAATACTGCATAGCTTTTGCAAATGAAGCTCTTGTTTCCGTTATAATATTTTAAAGTAATGTCTGAACAGTGACCTAAAATTAACTTGACAATTTCACTAATGAGGTTATTATAATACCATGAATATTTTCCCGGGGGAGTTTTTGTGAAACATACAAAGAGGCGCAGGCTTATATTTTTAACTTTTTTCAACATATTTTTATTAGCAATTTTAATAGCATGTACCGGTTTAATAAACCGCTGCGATAGATTCAACAGGACAGAAAATACAAACCAGGACGAATTAAAAAACGATTCCCTGGTGGAAAACCAGCATACCGGTGTACCGCTTGATAATNCTGTAGAAAAATCTATGCCGGATGCGGAGGAAAAGTCTGCCGCTGATCAGGAAGCGGAACAGATTCCGGATGCTTTGGCGCAGGATACCGGCTCAAAATATTCAATTGTTCCGTATTATAAGCCTGAAAATGATTTTAGATATGAAAAGTATGGGTTGATAAACCCGGGTCTGGATGATAAACGCATCGTAACAGATGTTAATATAGGCCTTGATAATCCGTTTTACGGCTTGATTAAAGAAATTCAAAACCATAATGATATAACGGTATTGGTAAATAAATATAATAAACTGCCTGATAATTATGAACCAGAACTTGAAAGGCTTGAAGAATGCTATTGTGTTCCCGGGCGGGGAGCGCAGCACCTTAGAAAAGAAGCTGCGGACGCTTTTATAAAAATGCATAAAGACGCAAAAAAAGAAGGCTTGAATATTACTGCATACGGCACTTACAGGAGCATATCAACTCAGCAAAGAATCTGGGAAAATGCCATAAACAGCGGCAGAACACAGGAANATGTTGACAGCCTGAATTCCAGGGGAGGACACAGCGAACATCATACGGGACTTGCTGTCGATGTGGTTATTAATGACTACAGTGTATTGGATACTAAGGAATATCAATGGTACAAGGACAGGGCACATGAATATGGGTTTATTATACGGTATCCTGAAGGGAAAGAAAATATTACCGGCTATAAATATGAGCCCTGGNATTTAAGGTATGTAGGTCCTGAGATTGCGCAAGAGGTCTATAGCAGCGGATTAACATACGAAGAGTATTATGTTACTGTTATAGAGCCAAATATGCAAAATTGAATAGTTTCTTCCGCTGCTTATCCAAGTTGCAAAATGGAAGCACATGTATGGAAGCACCCGAAGCAGTACCCGCGGGAATTGTGTTCGGAAATTACCTTACGAACAATTGTATTAGAACAAATTGTACAATAACGTCAACAAAGAGCTTCAAGAGCTGTACAGTTCAGCTATAGTTTCCTTTTATTGTACAATTGTTCCTGCANNTGAACAAAAATAGCGAGTATTCGGAAAAATTTTTTGCGAAACTACTTGCCACGTGAAAAGATTTATAGTATAATTATGCCCGTTGTGACATTGCACACGATGAAGTTGAAGATGGCCGGCTTGGAACGGGGAACTTCAATGGAGAATGTCCGATTCAGAGAAACCGGGCGACAAGTCACTGTACATTCTGCTTGAATGCGTTTTTTGCACGTAGAGTAAGTTTGCTGCAGGGCCCAGGTTTAGCGAGCGTTATAGCTTGTTTGTCCTGGGTTTTTAATATGAGCAGGCATGAAACACCCGGCTGGGTGTACAGAAAAACACTTGTTGCGTCATTACAAAACCGGATTAACGTTCCGGCGAAAACAGTATAGTGCTTTAATCGGCTAATTAATATGGTTAAGGCACGTGTTAGGAGGCATATGTATGGCGAACAAACAAAAAATTCGTATTCGGTTGAAGGCCTTTGATCATCAGGTTTTAGACCAATCAGCTGAGAAAATTGTGGACACCGCAAGAAGGACAGGCGCAAAGGTTTCAGGACCAGTACCGCTGCCGACAAAAAAAGAAGTAATAACAATCCTGCGTGCGCCCCACAAATATAAGGACTCGCGTGAGCAATTTGAAATGAGAACACATAAGAGGCTGATAGATATCCTGGTTCCGACACCAAAGACAGTGGATGCTCTTATGAGGATGGATTTGCCTGCGGGTGTTGACATTGAAATTAAATTGTAAACAGGCATAATGTTAAGTTCGGCATAATGTCCGAACCAATGACAGGAGGGAAATATATATGCAAAAATGCATGCTTGGTAAAAAAATTGGTATGACTCAGATTTTTACAGATGACGGAGATTTGATTCCGGTTACTGTAATACAGGCCGGCCCAGTGTCGGTTATTCAGAAGAAAACGGAAGAATCTGACGGATACTGCTCTTTAAAGGTCGGATTTGAAGACATTAAGGAAAATAAAGCTAATAAGCCCATGAAAGGCCAGTTTGAAAAAGCGGGAATTGCACCAAAAAGGATTATCAGAGAGTTCAGACTGGAAAACATTGATGCTTACGAGGTAGGCCAGGAGATAAAAGTTGAAGACATGTTCCAGGAAGGCGACAAAATTGATGTATCGGGAATATCAAAAGGTAAGGGCTACCAGGGTACTGTTAAACGCTTTGGAACCTCACGAGGCCGTGAATCGCATGGTTCTCAGTACCACAGAGGTGTTGGAGCCATGGCCGGGGCCTCAAATCCCAGCCGGGTTTTTAAAGGGAAAAAGCTCCCCGGACACATGGGTGCTGAAAGAGTGACTGTACAAAACCTGACTGTGGTACGTGTTGACGCCGACAGAGGTCTGATGTTGGTGAAAGGCGCTGTACCTGGGCCAAGGGGCAGCCTTGTTGAAATTAAAAATTCTGTTAAGGCTTAAGCGCTTGCTTATGGAAGGAGGACCTGATATGCCAAAAGTGGATATATACAATATAGAAGGTGAGATCGTTGGGGAAATTTCCCTGAGCGATGATATATTCGGCGTTAAGGTTAATGAAACAGCTATGCATACAGTAGTTGTCAATCAATTAGCCAATAAACGCCAGGGTACTCAATCCGCCAAAACCATCAGTGAAGTCAGCGGCGGAGGCAGAAAGCCCTGGAGACAGAAAGGAAGCGGCCGTGCCCGCCATGGGAGTATTCGTTCGGTTCAATGGACAGGAGGCGGCGTTGCGTTTGCACCAAAACCAAGGAATTACAGATATACTGTTCCCAAGAAAGTGAAGCGTTTGGCTTTAAAAAGTGCCCTGTCCAGTAAGGTCATAGACAGTGATATTATTGTTCTGGATGAGCTGGTGCTGCCCGAAATTAAAACAAAAGAATTTAAAAGGATTTTAAAAAATCTGAATGCGGACAGTTCTGCACTGGTTGTGCTTAGCTCCACTGATGATAAAGTAGTTAAATCGGCAAGAAACATTCCGAAGGTAAAAACATCCTGTGTGAATACAATTAACACACTTGATATTCTTAAATATAAAAAGTTTGTTATTACCAGAGATGCCGTGGCCAAGGTCGAGGAGGTGTACGCATAATGAGTTTTGCAGAAGATATTATCATACGCCCGTATATTACTGAAAAAAGCAATGAAGACATGGCCAATGGGAAATACACATTTATTGTTGATTGTCGCGCAACTAAAACTGCTGTAAAAAATGCGGTTGAGAAATTGTTTGGTGTAAAGGTATTAGAAGTAAATACGGTTAATTACGATGGCAAGAAAAAAAGGATGGGAGTACATCTTGGAAAGACATCAAAGTGGAAGAAGGCTGTCGTCAAAATAGACACCGATCCACAGCCGGTTGTTTATCTTGACAAAAACGGAAAACAGGTAACCACCAACAAAAAATTCAAAACCGAAATTCCAGAGTTTGGTGGAATGCAGTAATACTGAAATTTTATGCATAAACCTGATTAAAACACGGCTGGCCGTTCTGCTTTGTTGCACTGCCCGCCCATGCAGCCTAATGCGTTGAAGTAGATAAGTAAGCAATTTATATTTAAAAGGGCTGCGAAGTATCGGATATCCGGTTGAATAGGCTATACAGTCGGCCTGCTAACGGATAGACGTAATTTAGTAAAGGAGTGAATGTCATGTCAATAAAAAAATACAAACCGACTTCTCCTGCAAGAAGGCATATGACTGTATCAACTTTTGAGGAAATAACAAAGAAAAAGCCGGAAAAGTCTCTATTACTGCCAAACAAAAAGTCCGGCGGCAGAAATTCGTATGGAAGAATAACCGTACGGTTCCGCGGGGGCGGCACAAAGCAAAAATATAGAATTATTGACTTTAAGCGTGATAAAGACAACATACCGGCAAAAGTAGCGTCAATAGAATATGATCCTAACCGGTCGGCTAACATTGCGCTGCTTAATTACAANGACGGCGAAAAAAGGTATATTCTTGCGCCGCTTGGATTAAACGTCGGTGATACTGTTATGTCGGGAGAGAAAGCGGACATCCGTACCGGTAATGCTCTTCCCCTTACAAAAATTCCGCTTGGTTCGATAATTCACAATATTGAATTAAAACCCGGAAAGGGAGGACAATTGGTCCGATCCGCGGGAAATATGGCTCAGTTGATGGCGCGTGAGGGCAAATACGCGCAGATAAGGCTCCCTTCGGGGGAAGTGCGAATGGTAAGCGTTAATTGTAAAGCAACAATTGGCCAAATCGGAAATGTTGAAAATGAGAATATATCAATAGGTAAAGCAGGAAGAAAGCGCTGGATGGGCCGCAGGCCGCATGTAAGAGGCGTTGTAATGAACCCGAGTGACCATCCTCACGGCGGCGGGGAAGGTAAATCTCCGATTGGCATGCCCAGTCCTGTTACTCCGTGGGGCAAACCAACATTAGGTTATAAAACAAGAAAGAAAAATAAACAGAGCAACAAGTTCATTGTTAAGAAACGTAACACTAAGTAAAATTCCGGGAGGAGGTTTGTTCAATGGGCAGATCGTTAAAAAAAGGGCCATATGCCAGTGAAAGCCTTTTAAAAAAAATAGATGAGATGAATGAAAAGGGAGAAAAAAAAGTTATAAAGACTTGGTCAAGAGCTTCTACGATATTTCCCAAAATGGTTGGACACACTATTGCCATTCATGACGGCAGGAAGCATGTGCCTGTGTATATCTCCGAGGATATGGTCGGTCACAAGCTTGGTGAGTTCGCACCTACCCGTGTTTATAGAGGGCACGGTAAGGATGAAAGAAGCAGTAAACTTAAAAAATAGCTTAATTAATAAGTTTAAGGCTTAATCGCATACCAAACCTGGAAGGAGGAAACAGACGTGGGCAGAAAAGTTATGTCCAGGGATGAACTTCTGGAAAAGAAGGACGAATTAATAGCCCAATATCAGGAAAAACGCGTAAAATCAAAAAAGCTGCCGCTCCTTACAAAGAAGGAAAAAAAGATTTTAGGTATTGGCAAAGATGAGGGAAGGGCTGTATTAAGACATACCGGAGTGTCATCCAGAAAAGCTAAATTGGTTATAGATTTAATCCGCAATAAAGATATTGATGAGGCTTATGCTATATTGAAACATACGCCGAGAAACACAGCGGCTATTCTTGAGAAGATGCTTAAATCAGCAGAATCGAATGCTGTTAATAACAACGGATTGAACAGGGATAATCTTTATGTAGCCGAGTGCTACGCCACACAAGGCCCTACGCTTAAGCGTATCCAGCCGAGAGCAAGAGGGCGTGCGTTTCGCATCAGAAAAAGAAGCAGCCACATAACTCTGGTATTAAAGGAAAGGGCGTAGATTAAGGAGGTTTTTTATGGGCCAGAAAGTAAATCCGCACGGGCTTAGAATTGGAATTATCAAGGACTGGGACACAAAATGGTATGCCGGAAGCAAGGATTACGGAACCCTTTTGGTAGAGGACTATCATATAAGGAAATATATCAAAAAGAAGCTTTTTATTGCCGGTGTTGCCAGGATAGAAATTGAGCGTGCGGCTAATAAAATCAAGTTAAACATCCATACGGCAAAACCTGGTCTTGTAATCGGAAAAGGCGGCACTGGGATTGAACAGCTGCGCCGTGAAGTGGAAAAGCTCACAGGGAAAAATGTTCTCGTGAATATTACCGAAATCAAGACGCCGGAGATAAACGCGCAGTTGGTAGCTGAAAATATCGCCGGGCAGCTTGAAAGGAGAATATCTTTCCGACGCGCCATGAAGCAGGCGATGTCAAGGGCAATGAAATTCGGAGCGAAGGGGATAAAGACTTCGGTTTCAGGACGTCTTGGCGGCGCGGAAATTGCCAGAACGGAGCATTACCATGAAGGAACGATACCTCTTCAGACCTTGCGGGCTGATATAGATTATGGTTTTGCGGAAGCCGATACGACATACGGAAAAATCGGTGTTAAGGTTTGGATATACAAGGGTGAAGTACTTCCCGTTAAGAAAGACAAAAAGGAAGGGGGAGACAAATAATGTTAATGCCCAAGAAAGTCAAATATAGACGTGTGCAAAGAGGAAGAATGAAGGGTAAAGCAACGCGCGGCAACGTGGTAGTTGACGGTGATTTTGGCCTTCAAGCTGTTGATCCGGGGTGGATTACCAGCAATCAGATAGAAGCGGCTCGTATCGCGATGACCAGGTATATAAAAAGAGGAGGAAAGGTCTGGATAAAAATTTTTCCGGACAAACCGATTTCAAAAAAACCTGCAGAAACCCGTATGGGCAGCGGTAAAGGTGCACCGGAGTATTGGGTGGCCGTAGTGAAACCAGGCCGTGTGATGTTTGAAATAGCCGGCATAAATGAAGAGATGGCCAGGGAGGCGCTGCGTTTAGCCGCTCATAAATTGCCGATTAAGTGCAAAATAATATCACGGGAAGAGGTAGGTGGAGCAAATGAAAGCGAATGAACTAAGAGAGAAGAATATGGCTGAGCTTACCCAGGAATTACAAGAATTAAAGAATGAGCTTTTTAAACTGCGCTTTCAGCACGCAACGAATCAATTGGATAATCCTATAAAGCTGAAAAACGTAAAAAAAGATATTGCCCGTGTAAAAACAGTGATCAGGGAAATCGAACTGGGTATTAAACGGTAGACGCCGGAAGGAGGTTGTTCGACATGTCGGAAAGAAATTTAAGGAAGACCCGTGTGGGCAAGGTTGTCAGCGATAAAATGGATAAAACCATTGTTGTAGCAGTTGTCGATAACGTAAAGCACCCGCTGTACAAAAAGATTATAAAAAGAACATATAAACTTAAAGCCCATGATGAAGAGAATATATGTAAAATTGGCGACAAGGTTCGAGTAATGGAAACCAGGCCTCTTTCAAAACATAAAAGATGGCGTTTGGTAGAAATAGTAGAGAAAGCAAAATAATAGGCTTAACAGCCGGTTAATCAGGACATAAAATAAACATCTCACTAATTATTATTGAAGGAGGTGCCGGAAATGATTCAGATGCAGACTATGCTTAAATCCGCGGATAATACTGGTGCCAAAGAACTGATGTGTATAAAGGTACTTGGCGGCTCAAAACGTAAATATGCCAATATTGGCGATATTATAGTATGTTCGGTAAAAAATGCGACGCCCGGCGGTGTTGTTAAAAAAGGTGAAGTTGTAAGAGCGGTAATAGTCCGCTCGGTAAAAGGTTTGCGGCGGATTGACGGCTCATATATACGTTTTGATGAAAATGCCGCTGTTATAATCAGGGATGACGGAACCCCAAGAGGTACACGTATCTTTGGACCTGTCGCAAGAGAACTGAGGGAAAAAAACTACATGAAAATTATATCCCTGGCGCCGGAAGTGCTTTAAACCCGGTATAATTAGGAGAACAACATAATCCGGTTGCTTTTGTACCAAAAGGGATAAAAGGTTATGTTAGCAGCTAAAACCGTCAGGAGAGGAGGCGCCTGAATGAAAAATAAAATGCATGTAAAAAAAGGCGATAACGTATACGTATTGAACGGTAAGGACAGGGGAAAGAAAGGCAAGATTCTTGAAGTGATACCGTCAAAGCGTATGGTTGTTGTTGAAGGAATAAATATGGTAACCAGGCATGTGAAACCAAGAAATCAATATCAGCAGGGTGGTCTTGTAAATCAGGAAGCACCAATTTATGCCGATAAAGTTATGCTGATCTGCGATAAATGCGGAGCACCGACAAAAGTTGGCAAGAAGTATTTGGACAATGGCTCTAAAGCAAGAGTATGCAAGAAATGCGGAGAGCTCATTGACATAGTGAAAGACACCACGGATTAGTTGAAGGGAGGTTGACCGGAAATGCCAAGAATGGTGGATAAATATAAAAACGAAGTTGTCCCGGCATTAATGGATAAGTTCAAATATAAAAGCCCGATGCAGACCCCGAAACTTGTAAAAGTTGTACTTAATATGGGTGTGGGCGATGTAAAGGATAATCCCAAGGCGCTTGAGTCAGCGAGAAGTGAACTGGCCGCTATATCAGGCCAGAGCCCTGTAGTGACAAAGGCTAAAAAATCAGTTTCGGCTTTTAAACTCCGTGAAGGGATGAATATTGGCTGCAAGGTAACACTCAGGGGTGACAGAATGTATGAGTTTGTTGATAAGCTTTTTAATGTGGCGCTTCCGAGAGTGAGGGATTTCAGGGGAATTAATCCGAATTCTTTTGATGGTCGGGGGAATTTTACGATGGGTGTGAAAGAACAGTTGATTTTCCCTGAAGTAAATATTGATAAGGTTGAAAAAGTTCGTGGTATGGATATAACATTTGTCACCACAGCAAAAGCCGACGAGGAAGCAAAAGAACTTTTAGAGCTCCTCGGAATGCCGTTCAGCCGTTAAGGGAGGTATAGAATTTGGCTAAGAAATCAATGATACACAAACAAAAACTACAGCCCAAGTATTCAACCCGTTACTACAACCGGTGTAAAATATGCGGAAGACCCCACGCTTATATGCGGAAATTCGGCGTATGCCGTTTGTGCTTCAGGGAGTTGGCGTATAAAGGCCAGATACCCGGTGTAAAAAAAGCCAGTTGGTAACAGTCCTGAAAGGAGGTCGTAACGATGCACGCAACCGACGTAATTGCGGATATGCTGACAAGGATCAGGAACGCGGCGAACTCAAAACACGAAACAGTTGATGTTCCTGCGTCAAATTTGAAGAGAAGGATTGCACAAATTCTTGAAGAAGAAGGATATATTAAAAGTTTTTCTGAAATTAACGACAATAAGCAGGGCGTTATTCGTATTACGCTTAAATACGCCGATACTAAGCGAAATGTTATTTCAGGCATAAAAAGGATTTCAAAACCCGGTCTTAGAGTATATGCCGGGAAGGATGAGCTTCCGAAGGTTTTAGGCGGATTGGGTATTGCTATTATTTCAACGTCGAAAGGCGTTATGACAGATAAGGCAGCCAGGAAAGAAGGCGTAGGCGGTGAGGTTCTCGCTTTTGTCTGGTAGCCGCAGAATAGTTTTATCGAAATTGTTCTGAAAAGGATGGAAAATAAAGTCCATCTTCAATATAAGAACGGAGGTGCATTTATAATGTCACGCATTGGAAAAATGCCGGTGGTAATACCAGCCGGAGTAGATATTAAGATTAATGACAAAGAAATAACTGTAAAGGGTCCGAAAGGTACACTCACTCAGGCTTTTCATCCGGATATCGCCGTTGAAAAAGAGGGAAACGAGATACTGGTCAAAAGGCCGACTGATCAAAAGAAGCATAAAGCGCTTCATGGGCTTACCCGTTCAATTATCAGCAATATGGTGACCGGTGTAACCGAAGGTTTTTCAAAAACGCTTGAGGTAAACGGAGTTGGGTACAGGGCACAAAAGCAAGGGAAAAAGCTTATATTAACCGTTGGGTATTCTCACCCGGTTGAAATGGAAGAACCCGCCGGTATTACTATTGATGTCCCAGCCCCAAATCAGATTATTGTCAGAGGAATTGACAAGCAAGCAGTTGGTGAGGTTGCGGCAAAAATCCGCCGGACGAGACCGCCTGAACCATATAAAGGTAAAGGAATTAAGTATGCTGATGAAGTTATCCTTAGAAAAGAAGGGAAAACGGGAGTTAAGAAATAGGAAGGAGTGAGTGTTTTATGATAAAGATNCAGGACAGAAACAAGATCCGGTTAAGGAAGCATGTACGCGTACGCAAAAAGATAACAGGGACACATGAACGTCCAAGGTTATGTGTTTTTAGAAGCCTGAAACATATTTATGCGCAGATTATTGATGATGTTTCCGGTACAACGCTTGTTGCGGCGTCTACATTGGATGAAGCGATAAAAGGAAAAACAGGACACTGCGGAAACAAGAGCGCAGCGCGTGAAGTTGGTAAATTAGTTGGCAAAAAAGCCATTGAAAAAGGAATAAAGACAGTTGTATTTGACAGAGGCGGATACATCTATCATGGAAGAGTGCAAGAGCTGGCGGACGGAGCAAGGGAAGCCGGCCTGGAATTCTAACCGTTGGAATAAAGGAGGGAAATCACTTGCAAAGAATTGATGCCAGCACATTGGACCTTAAAGAAAAAGTTGTAAATATCGGACGTGTTACAAAGGTTGTAAAAGGGGGACGCAATTTCCGTTTTAGTGCCCTTGTTGTTATTGGTGACGAGAATGGCCATGTCGGAGTAGGTTTGGGAAAAGCGGCCGAAATACCTGATTCAATACGTAAAGGAATAGAAGACGCGAAGAAGAATCTGATGCGCGTTCCGCTTGTTGGAACTACAATCCCTCATGAAGCCTTGGGTGTATACGGAGCGGGTAGAGTATTATTGAAACCGGCTGCCGAAGGAACCGGCGTTATAGCGGGAGGGCCTGTACGTGCCGTATTGGAGCTTGCCGGCGTTCGGGATATCCGGACAAAATCGCTTGGTTCGAATAATCCCACGAACATGGTTCGTGCCACCATTGAAGGCCTTTCGCAATTGCATACTGTAGAGGAATATGCCAAGTTAAGAGGAAGGTCAGTGGAAGATATTTTGGGATAGGAGGCTTTTTCCATGGGCAATTTAAAAATAACGCTTGTAAGAAGTACTATAAAATCAAAAAAAAATCAAAAAGCTACGATAGAAGCTCTTGGTTTGAAAAAAATCGGCAGTTTCGTAACCCAGAAGGACAATCCACAAATTCGGGGAATGATTAAAAAAGTAGAGCATCTGGTAGAAGTGGAAGAAATGTAGGGGAGGTGAAAACCCATGAATTTATCTGATTTAAAACCTAAAGTTTCAAAAAAGCTGCCAACCAGAAAAGGCAGAGGAGAAGGCTCCGGAAATGGAAAAACAGCAGGCAGAGGGCATAAAGGTCAGAAATCGCGTTCAGGAGGCGGTGTCAGGCTTGGCTTCGAAGGCGGTCAGATGCCCTTATACAGGAGGGTGCCCAAAAGAGGTTTTAATAATATATTTGGTAAGACGTATACAGAAGTAAAACTATCCGATTTGGAAAAGTTTGATAAAGGAACAGTTGTAAATGCCGAACTGCTTAAAGATAAAGGCATAATAAAAAAGATAAATGACGGTATCGTAATACTNGGAACGGGAGAAATTACAAAGAGCCTTACCGTACAGGCCGCCCGGGTTACAAAATCTGCCCGGGAGAAAATTGAAGCTGCGGGAGGAAAGGTAGAGGTGGTATAAGTTATGGATAGCAGCATGTTTTCATCCTTAAGAAACGCATGGAAGATTCAGGATCTCAGGAAAAAAGTGTTTATGACGATTGTTATGCTGTTAATATTCCGGCTTGGCACGCATATACCTGTTCCGGGTCTAAGTGCTGCCGCGCTTAAGGATCTTGCTTCAGGAGGGGGTTCGCTTTTCGGGTTTTTCAATATTATTTCCGGGGGCGCATTTCAGAACGCAAGTATATTTGCTATGTCAATCTCCCCATATATTACCGCCTCCATTATTATGCAGCTTCTGACAATTGCGATACCAAAACTTGAGCAGCTTTCAAAGGAAGGCGAGCACGGCAAGAAACTATTAGCGGAATGGACCCGTTACGGAACGGTTGTATTGGGGTTTATTCAGGCGTCGGCGCTTTACGGAGGTATACGCAGTGCCGTAGTAAGGCCGAGCGTATGGTCATATTTCACTATAACACTGACATTTACCGCGGGCACGGCTTTCCTTATGTGGCTCGGTGAGCAGATAAACGAATATGGAATAGGAAACGGGATATCACTGTTGATATTTGCAGGAATAATAAGCCGCGGCCCGGACACTCTAATGACGCTTATTGGCTATTTAAGTACCGGTATGCTTGGCGAAGGAGCCATTGGATATATAGTCATAGGATTAATAGTGCTGGTATTTATTGGTTCCGTTGCGCTGGTTGTCTACGTTCAGGAAGCTGAGCGCAGGGTACCCGTACAGTATGCGAAAAGAGTTGTCGGCCGTAAAATGTACGGCGGGCAAAGTACTCATATTCCGATAAAAGTTAATTCGGCGGGGGTTATACCAATAATATTCGCAATGTCCTTTGCTACTTTCCCTCCCACAATCATAAACCTTATATGGGGAAACAGCGAAACAGGGCCGTTTTTAACATACCTTAAGACAATGAATGAGAAACCATGGTTTACACTGGTCTATGCATTATTGATCATGTTCTTTACATTCTTTTATACTATGGTTTCGTTCAATCCGATAGANTTGGCTAACAACATAAAAAAGAACGGCGGCTTTGTTCCGGGGATTCGTCCGGGGAAACCGACATCGGATTATATAGCTAAGGTGTTAAACCGCGTAACATGGTTTGGGGCTTTATTCCTGGCATTTATTACTATATTTCCGTCCCTGCTTCAGATGTTTACTAAAATAGCCAATGTTTGGTTCGGTTCGACATCTCTGCTTATTATGGTCAATGTCGCTCTGGAAACTGTAAAACAAGTAGAATCCCAGATGCTAATGAGACATTATAGGGGATTTTTGGATTGACGGCTTGATTGGTTAAGATAATATCAGATTTTTATAATTGATGACGAACTGTTATCGTCCAAAATAAAAATCTTATATCGGAAAAACAAGAGGTTTATTGATGAGAATTGTTTTACTTGGCGCACCTGGCGCCGGAAAAGGGACACAGGCAGGTGTTCTTTCTAAAAAGCTTGATATACCGCATATTTCCACCGGGGATATATTTCGTGCCAATATTCAAAATGGTACGGAATTGGGATTAAAAGCAAAAGAGTTTATTGACAGCGGAAAACTTGTTCCCGATGACTTAACTATCAACATTGTAAAAGACAGGCTTTTAAAAAGGGACTGCCAAAAAGGTTTTATACTGGATGGATTTCCAAGGACAATTCCGCAGGCCGAAAGTCTTGATAATGAATTAAACGGTCTTGGGATTAAACTGGACGCGGCAATAAACCTTGAGGTTCCTGATGAAGTGATTGTAAACAGGATGAAAGGACGCAGGGTATGCGGCAAATGCGGCAAACCATACAACATCCATACATTGAAGCCAAAACAGGAAGGGGTTTGTGATGTCTGCGGCGGTCCTTTGCTTATCCGTGACGATGATAAGGAAGAAACAGTCAGGGAACGCTTGAGAGTATATTATAAAAACACCGAACCATTGATAGGGTATTATGACAGTAAAGGGATCCTTTATAATTTTGATGGTACTAAGGATATAGGGGTTACTACCGGAGAGATTATCGATAAACTTGAACAAATACGGAAAGACAGAACAGGCGGATTTGAATGATTACGGTAAAATCGGAGCGCGAGCTTGATATTATGCGAAGGGCCGGACATATTGTAAAGATGGCTCTTGACAGAATAGAAGAATTGATTGCTCCCGGTATTACAACAAGTGAACTTAGTAAGGAAGCAGAAAGAGTTATTATAAATGCTAATGCAATTCCTTCTTTTAAAGGTGTACCAAGCCCATACGGGGGAGTTGATTTCCCGGCCGCGATATGCGCGTCGGTAAATCACGAGGTAATACATGGGATCCCTAATAATGTGCCGCTAAAAGAAGGAGATATTGTAAGTATTGATGTAGGAGCAATATTTGACGGGTTTCATGGGGATGCCGCCAGAACTTTTGAAGTCGGGAGCGTTTCACCGGAAGCCCGCAGGCTGATTGAAGTTACGAGAGAGAGTTTTTACAAGGGTATTGAAATGGCAAGGGAAGGAATGCATATACGTGATATTTCATCGGCAATCCAAAAATATGTTGAAGCTAACGGATATTCAATTGTAAGGGATTTTGTCGGTCACGGGATAGGCACGCAAATGCATGAACCTCCGCAGATACCGAATTTCGTTACATCAAAGAGGGGGCCAATGCTTAGAAGAGGTATGACATTAGCAATTGAGCCTATGGTTAACGAAGGAGGCCCGGATGTCAGGATATTAGCGAATAAATGGACGGTTGTCACCAGTGACGGGAAATTATCCGCTCACTATGAGAATACGATTGCGATAACAGGAAATGAACCGGAAATACTTACAAGATGATTGCTTTTTAGAATGTAATCTTGAAAAGTTGGCTGACTTCCTATAAAATAAAACGAGGCATTTGAAAAAACAACAGAAGTAATCGGCTTTTGCGCTGTTTTGAAGTAATGTTTGGTTAATAAAAGTATAGTTTTTAAAAGGATGGTAATAATGGAGAGCTCGGAGCCTGTTATAGGCAGAGTTGTATATTCAAAAGCAGGCAGAGACAAGGGAAAAATACTAATAGTAGTTGGAATTATTGACGAAAATTTTGTGTTGGCGGCAGACGGGAGTCTGCGGCCGATTGAAAGGCCTAAAAAGAAAAGAATGAAGCATTTGAAGTTTACGGATATAACCGTGGATTATATAGCGGAACTGGTTGAAAAAGGCGATAAACCAACTAATTCGGAACTCAGGAACACTATTGCGGAACTCATGGAACAGATTAAATAGAAATAATTAAGGAGGGTTATAATTTGTCAAAAGAGGATGTCATTGAGGTTGAAGGGAAAGTGTTGGAAGCAATGCCAAATGCAATGTTCAGGGTAGAACTTGAAAACGGACATAAAATCCTTGCTCACATTTCCGGTAAACTGAGAATGCACTATATCCGCATATTGCCGGGTGATAAGGTTACGGTTGAAATGTCGCCCTACGATCTTACCCGCGGACGGATTACCTGGAGAGGAAAATAATTACTGCAGAACAGGAGGAGCGGAAAATGAAAGTTAAACCTTCAGTGAAGAAGATATGCGAAAAATGTAAGATTATACGCAGAAACGGAAGGGTAGTGGTTATTTGCCAAAACCCGAGGCATAAGCAGCGTCAAGGCTAATGCGTTTTTATGCGGCTTACATTTTGGGTATGATAAAAACGGCTCCGGTATTATCCGGGCTATCTGAAAATTAAGATTTGTACGGCGCGGCTGAACAAGTTTATAAAAATTTGTTGCCGGAAAATCTTTGATATATATATTTATTAGCTGCCTATTGGCAGCATGATGACGGAGTAAAATTTACGATGTAAATTTTCGAACTTGAATTTAACGGCCGCTAAGGCCTGTGAAAAATAATGTAAACACATTCGGAGGTGTAAGACATTGGCTCGTATTGCAGGAGTAGATCTGCCAAGAGATAAAAGAGTTGAGATAGGACTCACTTATATATTCGGCATAGGTAAAAGCCGTTCCGATCAAATACTTAAAAAGACGGGAATTAATCCGGATACACGAATCCGTGATCTAACCGATGACGAGATTAATAAACTCAGGGAGACCATTGAAAAAGAATATGTGATAGAAGGAGATCTCAGAAGAGATATTGCATTAAATATCAAACGGCTTATTGAGATCGGCTGCTATCGCGGAAGACGTCATAGGATCGGATTACCTGTGCGCGGTCAGAGAACAAAAACTAACGCAAGAACAAGAAAAGGCCCGAAGAAGACGGTGGCTAACAAGAGAAAGTAAATGGGAGGTTGTTAATTAAATGGCTGCTAAAACTACAAGAAGGACCAGAAAAAAAAGAGAAAAGAAGAATATAGAGCGCGGCAGCGCACATATTCGTTCATCTTTTAATAATACAATCGTTACCATTACAGACGTCCAGGGAAACGCTATTTCGTGGGCGAGCGCCGGCGGTCTTGGCTTTAGGGGTTCAAGAAAAAGCACTCCTTATGCTGCCCAGCAGGCAGCGGAAACAGCGGCAAAAGCCGCAATGGAGCATGGCTTGAAGGCAGTATCCGTGTATGTAAAAGGACCGGGTTCCGGCCGCGAGGCGGCAATTCGTGCTCTGCAGGCAGCCGGACTTGAAGTCAGCCTGATTAAAGATGTTACCCCTATCCCTCACAACGGGTGCAGACCACCGAAAAGAAGAAGAGTATAACTGTAATGGGATTATGCTAAACATTTAGTGTTATTCAATTTATTTGGAATGGGAAACAGTAAATTTGTCAATTATTTATATAACAAGGCAGAAGATGTCCACTTCCTATATAGGCGGCGGCATCTAATACCGGTTTTATTGCCGGGCACTGCCCGTATGCCGGTTTAATTGAATGCATACAGATTTAGCCGGAAAAAAGGAATTTTGTTAAGCTAATAAATCGGAGGTGTAGATACAAAATGGCAAGATATACAGGCGCATCTTGTAAACTCTGTCGGAGGGAAAGCCAAAAACTTTTCCTTAAGGGAGAAAGGTGCTATACCAATAAATGTTCTGTTGACAGAAGATCATATGCTCCGGGAATGCACGGCCAGCAGCGGAAAAAGGTTTCGGAATACGGAATCCAGCTTCGTGAAAAACAAAAGGCGAAACGTTTCTATGGAGTATTGGAAAGCCAGTTTAGAAAGTATTACGAAATGGCAATTAGAAAGAAAGGAATTACAGGCGAAAANCTGCTTCAGATCCTTGAAAGCCGTCTTGATAATGTAGTCCACAGATTGGGTTTTGGCGTATCAAGGGACGAATCACGGCAATTGGTTACTCATGGGCATTTCNTGGTAAACGGAAAAAGAGTCAATATTCCGTCATACCTTGTAAAGCCCGGTGATGAAATTGAGGTTGCTGAAAAGAGCAGAAAGTCGCCCCGTTTCAAGGATATTCTTGAAGTAACAGGGGGAAAGGTTATACCGAAATGGCTGGAAGCGGATCATGAAAATCTGAAGGGTAAAGTTATTGCTTTGCCTGACAGGGAAGATATCGATTTACCGATACAGGAACATCTGATTGTTGAGCTGTACTCCAAATAATCGGTTTTTATAAACCTTTGCAGCTGATTTTATAAGAAGCATTTGCAAACCTGAGAATTCCACAGGGTAGTTATAAGGGTCAGTTGCCCTGATATCAGGATATGCTTTACCTGGCAAATCCGATATCATACCTTCAATAAGGAATATGCGGGGAGGGTCTTTGAATGATAGAAATTGAAAAACCAAAAATTGAATGTGTCGAAATGGCAGAGGACTACAGCTATGGAAAGTTCGTAATTGAACCGCTTGAGAGGGGTTATGGCATTACCTTGGGAAATTCGTTAAGAAGGGTGCTCCTGTCGTCGCTTCCCGGTGCTTCCGTTACTTCAATTAAAATAGACGGGGTATTGCATGAATTTTCTACTATTCCAGGGGTTGTCGAGGATGTAACCGAAATAATTCTTAATATCAAAGAGCTGGCACTTAAAATTCATTCGCAGGGTCCAAAGGTTATTTATATTGACTACGAAGGTGAAGGCGAAATAAAAGCTGGAGATATAAAAACTGACGCGGATGTTGAAATTCTCAATCCGGATCTGCATATAGCGACATTAAGCGGAAATAATCGTTTATATATGGAGCTCATGGTAGACAACGGAAGGGGATATGTGCCCGCCGATAAGAATAAACAGCCTAACCAGCCAATTGGTATTATTCCTATTGATTCAATTTACACACCTGTTAAAAAAGTGAATTATAATGTGGAAAATACACGTGTGGGTCAGGTAACGGACTTTGACAAACTAACAATAGAGGTGTGGACAAACGGAAGCATAAAGCCCGATGAAGCTATCAGCCTCGGTGCTAAAATTTTAAGCGAGCACCTGAACCTTTTCATCAACCTTACTGATCACGCAAAAGATGCTGAAATAATGGTTGAGAAGGAAGAAACAAAGAAGGAAAAGGTTCTCGAAATGACAATTGAAGAACTGGATTTATCGGTCCGTTCGTATAATTGCTTAAAACGCGCGGGNATAAACACGGTTGAGGATTTGATCAGCAAGACCGAAGAAGACATGATGAAAGTTCGGAACTTAGGGCGAAAGTCACTTGAGGAAGTTGTACAGAAGCTTGATGTCCTTGGACTGGCTCTTGCTCCATCGGAAGAGGTATAACCGATTATCAGCCGCTATTCCTGAATGATTATAGTACACTTTTTATATAATGTATGGTTTTAAGTCCAAATAATTAAGTTAACGGCTTAAGTATTGCAAAAGGAGGCGAACAAGCATGGCATGGCAAAGAAAATTGGGAAGGCCAACGGATCAGAGAAAGGCTATACTGAGAAACCTGGTGACTTCACTTATACAATATGAACGAATTGAAACAACCGAAGCTCGGGCAAAGGAAATAAAGGCCATAGCAGACAGTCTTATATCCCTTGCTGTGAAAGAGTGTGACAATTTCACTACGAAACAGGTGAAGGTCAGCTCGGCTGTACTTGACAGTAAGGGGAAAAAGATAACCAAATCGAAGAAATCAAAAAACGATAACAGTTATGATGTTGTCGAACGCGAAGAAAGTACCGAAATGAAACCGGTGGACAGTCCATCCAGGCTTAGTGCAAGAAGGAAGATGATTTCCTGGCTGTATAAGGTAAAAGATCAAAACGGAAAAAATATTAACCTTGCAAACAAGCTAATGGACGAAATAGGACCGCGGTATAAGGAAAAAAACAGAACAAGCGGCTTTGTAAGAATGTACAGGATGGGGCCCAGAAGGGGAGACGCGGCCGAGATGGTCATTCTTGAATTAATCAAGGATTAATCAAGTAAAATAAAACCCCGGGAAGGAGAGCGGAGAAATTCGTTCTCCTTTGTTTTAAGGTCGCTCTTAGGGTAATATTATTAGTAATAATATATCTTCATCCATATTTTTTTGGAGTACAATATGGAAGCTATTGTCGTTAACGACTTGAAATATGAATATTATATCAGGGGAAACAGACAGCCTGTAATTGCGCTTAATGAAATTTCGTTTACAGTAAGCGAAGGCGAATTTATCGCAATAGTTGGAAAGAACGGTTCCGGCAAATCAACGCTTGCTAAACATCTAAACGGCCTTTTATTGCCCTATGAAGGCTCTGTTTGCGTTTTCGGACGGTATACCAGTGCTCAGGATCTGATCTGGGATATCAGACGTACTCTTGGAATGGTTTTTCAAAACCCGGATAACCAACTGGTTGCAACGACTGTCGAAGAAGATGTTGCATTCGGACCCGAAAACCTTGGAATCGAACCTGATGAAATTCGGAGCAGGGTTAAAGAGTCTTTGAAAAAAGTTAATATGGAAGGCNTTATTGAACATTCTCCGCATATGCTTTCGGGCGGTCAGAAGCAGAGGATCGCTATCGCCGGTGTGCTGGCAATGCACCCAAAATGCCTTGTGCTTGATGAAGCGACATCAATGCTCGATCCAGAAGGCCGAAAGGATGTAATATCGATATTAAAGAAACTTAACAGCGAAGAAAACATAACAATTGTCCTCATTACCCATCATATGAATGAAGCTGCGCAGGCTGACAGGATAATAGTTATGGATGAAGGAAAAGCTGTAGCGTCGGGTAAACCCGATGAAATATTTACAGAATATAAGCTTTTAAGACAAATAGGGCTTGATATTCCACAGGTTTCAGATCTGTATGTGCGCATGAAAAATGAAGGTCTTATAAAAAACGGGAAGATTCCTGTTCTTATTGATGAAGCAGAGCAGGTGTTTACGAATGTTTTATTGAACCCAAAGACGGATGTTAATTATAACACCGATACAGAGCGGAAGACAGGCGAAAAGATAATTGATATAAAGAATCTGTCATACACATACATGGCCGGTACTCCGTATGAGCGCCATGCCCTGAAGGATGTTTCGCTTACTGTTTATAAAGGTGAAAAGCTTGGAATAATAGGTCATACAGGCTCTGGAAAATCAACGCTTATACAGCACTTGAACGGACTTTTAACTCCTGCGGCGGGAACGGTGGAGGTTTCCGGAATTATACCAAAAGGCAAGTCGCTGAAAGAACTCAGAAGAAAAGTCGGTCTTATTTTTCAGAACCCGGAGGATCAATTGTTCGAGGAAACCGTTGAAAAGGATATTGCTTTTGGCCTTAAAAAAATGGGTCTTCCGGACAATGAAGTGCAAAGGCGTATTAACGAAGCAATTCTTATTACAGGATTGCCTGCGGATATATTAAAAAAATCGCCGTTTGAGCTGTCGGGAGGGCAGAAAAGAAGGGTCGCCATCGCGGGAGTGATTGTGATGGAACCGGATATTCTTGTGCTCGATGAGCCTACCGCTGGTCTTGATCCTCAAGGCAGCGCCGGAATATACGAATTCCTTTCCAATCTCAATAAAAGCAAAAATACAACAATAATTATAGTATCACACACAATGGAAGATATCGCGCGTTTCTGCGATCGCATCGCAGTGATGGAAGAAGGAAAAATTATTATGCTTGACGAAACGCGCAGTGTCTTTTCAAATAAGGAATACCTTGAAAAAATAGGCCTCGATGTACCGCAGATTACCGAACTATTTTACCGTCTCAACAGAAAATATCAAAACATAAGGAAAGATATTCTCACGGTACAGGAAGGACTCGATGAAATGAAGAGGATAATGGGAACTTGATCTTTTTCAGATTAACTTATAACGGAATGAGCAAATATAGAAATCAAAGCTCAAAAAAGAGGGTTTTTCTATGCTGAAGAATATAACCCTGGGGCAGTATATACCCGGGAAATCAATCCTTCACCGGGCTGACCCAAGAACAAAAATGATATGGACCCTGCTAATAATGGTATCGGTTTTCATAGCGAACAATGTCTTTGGCTATGTGATGCTTATTGCACTTACGGCAATTGCACTGTTAACCGGAGAAGTACCCGTTAAGCATACGCTCAGGGGTTTAAAACCATTGCTGATTATTCTTATTATAACGGCCGCGATCAATATATTCACATATTCCGGGCAGACAGTTCTATGGTCGTTGGGAACAGTCAAAATTACTCTTGAGGGAATCATGCACGCGGTTGCTATTACGATAAGGCTTTCAATGATAGTGATTATGGGCTCGGTACTAACTCTTACAACAACGCCTATAGCGCTGACAGACGGTATCGAGAGCCTTTTATCTCCGTTGAAAAAAATAAAAGTTCCGGTTCATGAAATGGCTATGATGATGTCTATTGCACTGCGTTTTATTCCCACACTAATGGAAGAAACCGATAAAATAATGAAGGCACAGGCTTCGCGCGGGGCCGACTTTGACACAGGGAATATATTGCAAAAGGCAAAAAGCTTTATTCCCGTGCTTATCCCATTGTTTGTCAGCGCGTTTAAACGGGCTGAGGAACTCGCAACGGCTATGGAATCAAGATGCTACAGAGGGGATGTCGGTCGTACAAGAATGAAAAAGTTAGCCTATACCGGTGTGGATATACATATAAGCATTTTCATGGTTTTATTTATGGCAATTTTCATCGTTTCCACATTTGTACTGGTATCGTAAAATGCCTTATTTGGAAGCGTAAAGCGGTAAAATGAACGATTCGCCGGATTATGCTTGTTGAGGTTTTGGGATGGATTATTAAAATGAAAAAAATATTCTTGTATGCCAGGCTTGGCATTATATCAATACTTAACGGGATTTCAACGAAAGTTCGGATAAAACGCTCCCTTGAGCATGCTTTGATCTATGAAAGGCTCGGTAATGTCTTTCGCGCGGGCAGGATATTTTCTAAAATAATAAACACTAATCCGAAGGACCCCAGAGGTTATTACGGTATGGCAATGCTATACGACAACAAAGGCAAATACGGTAAGGCGATTGCCTGGTACAATAAATCTATTGAGGCCGATCCTCGTTTTATACCAGCCTGGTTTTTTTTAGCTAACGCGTTGTATGAAACAGGTGAAAAAGTTCTTTCCATTGAATGCTATAAAAATGTTATACAATTGGATCCGGAAAACTTTTGGGCATATAACAACGCAGGCTCAATTTATGAAGAACTTAATATTAATACCGAGGCACTTAAATATTTCAGAAAGGCGCTTGAGATTATCCCCGGCCATCATAAAGCTCTGTTTAATATGGGTGTAGTGTATTCAAGGATGGGTTACGAAAAGAAGGCTCAGGAATATTATTGGGAATCCATACGCGACTGCAATAAATACCCATACAGCTTTTTAAACCTGTCGCTGTTATATAAGAAAGAAGATAAAATAGACAGGGCTATTGTTGTAATAAGCGAAGGGATCAGGTGTAACCCCAGCGCTTCGTTTCTTTATTATAACAGGGCTTGTTTGCTGGCTATTTCCGGNTATGTTGATGAAGCATTTCTGGATGTTGCAAGAGCGGCAAAGCTTAATCCTTCTTACTACGGTTATGCCGAAAAAGATGATGAGTTGGCCGATGTCAGGATGCATCCCGGATTTAAGGCGNTGAAAACAGCAATATCAGGCGAGAGAAATAACGATGAATGATTTTTATTACAGCGAGAAGCCCGTTTCTGAAATAAAGGAAAAAGAATTTACCGATACATGCGCCGGCAAATTGCTTAAGTTAATATCGGTGAGCGGGGTATTTTCGTTTGAAAACCGTATTGACAAGGCTTCGCGCCTATTGATTGAAAACTTTAAGCCCACAGGGAATACGGTCCTTGATGTTGGCTGNGGTTATGGAGCAATAGGCCTTTTTATTAAAACCATTTATCCGGAGCTTTCGGTTACTATGGTTGATATAAATGAGAGAGCTGTAAAGTATTCTAAGATAAATGCCGAACGAAACTATCTTCAGGTGAGAGTTATTAAAAGTGATCTGTATTCAGGGGTCGAGTCCGAAAAATTCCGGGATATTGTAACAAACCCGCCGATAGCCGCCGGTAAGAAAGTTGTAGAGCGCTTGATTCGGGAATCCAAACAGCATATAAACCCGGGGGGCTCGCTTTGGCTTGTCGCGTTTCACAATAAAGGCGGCTCGTCGTATAAAAAAACAATGCAGGAAGTTTTTAATAATGTTCAGGATGTCGTTAAAAAAGGCGGCATAAGATTATATCGGTCCATTCTGATGTGATGTGTCCATAAGCTGATTAATTACTGCAATTACGAAAACAGGTCGTCTTTTGCTTTGTAATAAAAAATAGCAAGTTGGGTCCTGTCTCTCAAGTTAAGTTTTTCAAGTATAATACTTATGTAATTTCTAACTGTACCTTCGCTCAGATANAGTATGTTTGAAATTTCTTTATTGGACAGTCCGTTTGCTACTTGTTTTATTATTTCAATTTCCCTTTTGCTTAGATTATAACCGTTTATTGTTTCTTTATTTTTTTTACCCGCAAATACCGGTAATTTTGAAATTATCTCATCGCCGAAAACCCTTTGTCCCATAAAGACAGCCTTTACCGACGGGATTATGCTTTCAAAGTCCTGCTTCAGAATATAACCTTTAGCGCCGATTTGAAATGCCTTGGTTATATACTCATCATCGGAAAATGTAGTAAGAAAAAGGATTTTAGCATTCCTGTCCTTTTCCAGTATTTTTTCGGCAGCATCAATACCTGTCATGCCGTCCATTCTTATATCTATAAGAAGAACATCCGGTTTCAGCTTAAAATACAGTTCCACAGCATGCTGTCCGCTGCCGCATGTTCCCGCAACATCAATATTTGTGTCGCTCTCAAGGATTGTTTTCAAAGACTCTGTGACAAGTTTATCATCATCAACGATTAGTATTCTCATGTAAGCACCTCCCGGTAACAGTTGCACCTATTTTATTTCTATATCTTATATTTATGTACTCACCCAATTATTCGTTTCTTTTGGGCTTTGGGATAGAAATAAAAATTTCGAATCCGTTTTTCCTAATTGTATTCATAATTCCATTAAGGGAATTTACACGCTCTTCCATGTTTTTTAATCCAAGCCCTTCCTTCAGNCTGCCGCTTTTTAGCGTGCCGTTATCCCTTATTATCAATTGGTAGAGACCGGGGTGTTCGTTTAATGTGATAAAAGCATGCGTCGCGTCCGAATGCTTCATAATATTTGACAAGGCTTCTTTAACTATCGATATAAACGCGTATTTAATTTTTTTATCGGGATCGCCTGTTATATTGTAATTATAGCTTATTTTACAGAAGGAAATCTTTTTTATTATATTCCATATCTGTGTGTTAAGATCCACCGAGTCATCATACAGCATGTGAACACTGCTGTGTATGCTGCTCATCGCTTCGTTCAATGTATTATTAATCGAATTAAGACCTTCCCTGATTTTTTCATCTTTCGTGACAGTATAAAGCGCGGCGGATTGAAGAATTGCGCTTGATAATAAATGCCCTACATTGTCGTGAATTTCCCGGGCTATACGATTTCGTTCATTGACGGTTGCAAGATTCAGTTCATAATCCTGTTTNTCNATTAAATCCTGGTTTTGNTTNTTCAATTGAAATGACATTTCTCTTGCCGAATCTATTAATTCATTGTGTTTTGTGATTAGCTTATGCTGTTCTTCCGCCCAATATTTTAACATTATCGATAAAAGCGTTAATATAATTATAACTATAAATATATGTACCGGGTAATATTCAAAAGAACGTAAAAGCGGTATTATTGCGATTAGGTTTATGTACTGGTATTTGTTAAAAAACATATCGTATGCAATTACGGGAAGAAAGGCTACAAACCCGGGAATAAAAAAGGATAAAACNGAAAATCCTGTTGATAAAGCAAGCNTTATTTTTTCATTATCAAAATAACTTAAAAACCCGCTGAAAATCAGGCTGACCAATATTATTGCCACACTGCTGCTTATATCCTTTTCAAGAATGCAGAAAATAGAACAACATATAAAAACTATAATTTTATTTATCAAATTTGCAGTGTTAAGCATGGCTTATCCATCCAATAAAAGTATTCCCCTAAGCCAAATATTATCATTTTTTACCTTTAAGCACAACAAAAAGCGTTGGAGCATGTCGCCCTGCGTAACCGAAAACACCCGAATCACCCGCTAATTAGAGGAACTATTGTACAATAAAAGGAAACTATAGCGAAAATGCAGCATAGAGATGTA